>Ga0316209_1000658_pt1 | contig 52197 bp, 60 predicted proteins | sample 6monopyrite_MG_FD_204945 | JGI IMG/M metagenome (GOLD analysis project Ga0316209, IMG submission 204945) | Microbial mat bacterial communities from mineral coupon in-situ incubated in ocean water Damariscotta River, Maine, United States -... | ecosystem: Environmental > Aquatic > Marine >... | reverse complement strand
TATACTTATCTGTGCTTTTCTTTAATTCTTTTTTTGCTTTTTCTTCAGCGCGCTTCTTTTCAGCATCCGCTTTTGCCTTTAACTTCTGTTTCTCTGCGTCGACTTTTGCTTTAGCTTCGTCTTTCAGCGCACCCGTCGTCGATTTTTTGAGTTGCTTTTTATCCAGATCATATTCCAGTGCATCGAAGGGACCATGAACACGAACATACTGCGGTTCATTAAAAATCTTTTCAGCCGCAGTTTTACCCCGTGGTAACTTCAGGCCAGTAATCATATCAAGCGTATTTTTCATTATGTCGGCATAGCCTTTCGCCGTCACAACGACTCGTTTTGAATCCATAATAAAATCATCGGTACGTGCCTGGCCATTAGCCAGTTTAACGTTGCTATGAATTTTATCGAACACGGTCACTTCACGCGGCTTGTATTTCCCCATGACGGTTTTAGATAAGCCAAAGCCAACACTGTCAGCATACTCAGCAACCGATTTTCGCATGTAGAATTCAGGATCAAAACCATCCACCCTCGTCTCTTTCATATCAATTACGATTAAACCTTTACTGGCTTGCTTTAATTGATTAACCGAATTACCCGCCGTTTTTATATCCATTGTTACATTAACCGCACCATCCATTTTCAGAGGCTTGTCGCCCTGAACGTTTTTGAGATAGGGATTAACAACAGGCCCCACCTGAACCTGATTAACATTTGAATTAATTACGTAAGTCGGTGTGGTTTTTTGTACATCAACGGTCACAGCCGTGTCAACTTGCCCTTCCAGTACCTGCATCGACAATGGCTTAATCGCAATAACGCCCTGCTGTGCCTTTAATGTCATCAATAATTGTTTAATGTCATATTCCTTTGCGGTTAATGCCGCGATACGAAAATCACCTTGAACATCCAGCTTACGCATCATCTCGACGGGTAATTCAATTTTTTCATTACTCGTTGTTTCTGTCACAACTCCTGATGGGGCCTCGTCCTGATTCACCCCAACGTTCTCAATAGTCGAAGGTGTGGCCGATTCTGGCGGCAGATAGTGATTGATATTTAAATGATCGAAAGCCAGATCGTAACGTATCTGCTGCTTGCTGATATTTATCACATGCAACCAGCCCGACAATGTGCTTTCATCCAATGTGAAACTTAAATCATTCGCTTCAAATTTTTCACCGCGTAGTTTTATTTTTGTTTTTAGCGCGACGCGATTCAGGGCACCTGCTTTTGCCATAACAGGCAGTTCCACACCAGCACGTGTAGCAACTTCGCGCGCATTGAATGATTCGACTTCAACCCCGCCCTGTATCAAAGGCGTCTCTAAAAACTGAGTAACAGTTATATCGGCCAACGTATTCGTACCCAGCGCGGAGACTTGCAGACCTTTCAGATTCACACGCTGCTCATCCATAGATACATTGATGTTTGATTTGATTTCGACCTGTTCGTCTTGCGCGATAAATTCGTTTGCTTTTACGAAGACAGTAAAAATAAAATCACGTAAATTAAATTCGGTGAAATCCTGGTTGAAGACCAGTTTCGTGGTGAGTTTAAGTTGTGTATCAATCTGTGGCTGATTACTTTCGACATGCGCAGAAAAATCAATATCCACTTCTTCATCAAAGGTAATCGCACCGGTTGTTAGATTCAGAGATGAAACTGTCGCCTTAGTTTGACTATTCCGATCGTCATAACGAATCTTCGCATCCACAAACTCGAAACCTTCTACCTTCAAGGTTTGCAACGGCGAACCACCAGTCGAATCATCCGGTGCCTGCCCTGCTTTTTCATCTACCGCCTGTACGTGCTCACCCTCTTTACCGGTCGTCGATTCGTCTGCTTTTGCCAGGCTTGACCAGTTATTCTTTTTATCAGCGGCGACTTCCAGTGACACATTGAGCCCATGCAGGCGAATGGTATTGATCTGCACTTCTTTTTTAAGCAATGGCAACACATTGATTTTGACATCAAGTTGTTTTATTGCCGCGAAGTCATTCGTACTAAACCCTTTCTCATTGCCTAACGCTACGTCTTCAACTTTCAAACCTACCCAGGGAAATACGGATAAATTAATATCCCCGCCGATGGTAAAACTTCGACCTGTGGCATTCTCGACCTGTTCGATAATCTCCGGTTTGTAATTGTTTGCATCAAACGTTGCGACAAATGCGATTAATGCCACAATTGCTATTGCGACAATAAGAGAGATTATTTTAAAGATTTTCATGTTTTTTCCTGTCACTATTTTCCGTTACTTATGCCAGCTGCCCGACTTGCCGCCCGTCTTGCTAACTAATCCGATTTCACCCATAGACATGCCCCGGTCCATTGCCTTGCACATATCGTAGATGGTCAATAAAGTAATCTGTACCGCCGTCAACGCTTCCATCTCCACGCCGGTTTGTCCTGACGTTTTGACTTCAACCACGCAATGAACACGCTGACTTTTTTCATCGGCATTTAACTGTATATCAACATGTGTCAGCGCCAGTGGGTGACAGAGTGGTATTAAGTCTGACGTCTTTTTTGCCGCCATAACGCCCGCTACACGCGCCACACCTAACACATCCCCTTTTTTATGATCACCCTGAAGGATTCGCTGTAACGTATCAGCCTGCATTTGAATATACCCTTCGGCAACCGCAATTCGTTGCGTGACGGCCTTTTCGCCGACATCAACCATATGAGCTTCACCACGCTGGTTGAAATGATTGAGCTGATCGTCATCTGACATAACTATATTCCGCTAACTTTAGGCCTTTTTTGATTCATCATTATGCCATTTTTGGTACCGAATTTCTTGATACACGATGGGATCGCCGACACCATATAATTTACTCATGACCTGAGAACAATAAATCGTTACAATTATTACATGAGTATCAACGTACAATTCTTTGCCAGCTTGCGTGAATTGCTCGGCAAGCAGCAAACCAGTCTGGCATTCGAATCTTCGCTTACTGTTAGTCATGTCTGGGCCAAATCCTGTGACGGCGTTGCCATGCCCGATAACACCCTGTGCGCCATTAATATGGAATACGTTAAAACCGATGCCATAGTAAACGATGGCGATGAAGTCGCTTTCTTTCCACCCGTCACTGGTGGCTAATCAACATGCCTGCCATTCTTCTAGATAAAGCGTTTAATCCCTGGGATGAAATCCAGCAGTTTCAGCAACAACATTTACAGCCAGGTCATTACGGCGCGACCGCCAGTTTTGTTGGCACCATGCGCGACTTCAATATTGATCAATCCGTCACACACATGACGCTCGAGCATTACCCGGAAATGACACAATATTTTCTGGATACCCTTTGTACCCAGACTTGCGAAAAATTCGACCTGGATAATTGCCTGGTGATTCATCGCTTTGGCAATATTTATCCCGGCGAACCCATCGTACTCACCGCTGCCTGGTCGGCACACCGTGCACAGGCTTTTGATGCCTGTCGTTATCTCATGGAAGAACTAAAGTCACACGCGCCTTTCTGGAAAAAAGAAGTGACAGATAAAGGTGAGCGCTGGGTACACAATGACTTATCCGTTAAGTAAAAAGTCAAAAAACTTTAACCACAGAGGCACAGAGATCGCAGAGTTTTAGTATTGTTAAAAGCGCCTACGGCGCGTTTAACAAAAAGAAGTTTTCCTCTGTGCCCTCTGTGCCTCTGTGGTTAATTTATTTTCAATGTTATAAGTCGCTAATTCCAGCTAAAAACAATAAGTCTAATATTATTGAATAAGAATAAATAACGCCGTCTGTCCTCGCTGCACATTAAACAGAATTTGTTTATCGCTAAACTGCACCATTTTTTTCATGTCAGTCAGGGTTTTAACCGGCGCACGATTAACCGATAAGATTAAATCGCCTTTTCTCAAACGCGCATTCCAGGCAGCACTGCCTCGTGATACATCGGCTACTACCAGATATTTATTTCCAGCATCGTCACGACTTTCGAATGATGCGCCACTTAACAGTGGGTTTAATTTATCACCTGCTACCGCTTGCTCAACTTCGTCTTCGATAAACGCCGTTAATTTCTTTTCACCCCCGTCACGCAGAACGGTGATATCCATTTTTGCACCAACACGCATCAAACCAACCATATTACGCATTGCAGAGGCACTCTTTACCGGCACACCGTTTATTTCAGCCACGACATCACCTGCCTGTAAACCGGCTTTGCTCGCAGCCGAGTCTTCGACTACCTGAGAAATAACCACACCCTGATGCAGATCCAGACCAAAGGCTTGTGCCAGTTCCGGTGTCAGGTTTTGCATGATGACGCCCAACAGGCCACGGCGAACTTCGCCGTATTCGATAATTTGATTGGTTAATTCGCGCACCATATTGATTGGAATTGCAAAACCAATTCCCACATTACCGGTACCACCTGAAGCCAGTATTGCGGTATTGATGCCGACTAATTCACCGCGTAGATTCACCAGCGCACCACCCGAATTACCGGGATTGATTGAGGCATCCGTCTGTATAAAATCTTCATAACCTTCGATGCCCAATCCAGTACGACCTAAGGCACTGATAATGCCCGAAGTTACCGTTTGCCCCAAACCAAAGGGGTTACCGATTGCCACGGTAAAATCACCAACACGTAATTTAGATGAATCGGCAAAAGGAATATGTGTCAGGTTAGCGTGATCAACTTTTAGTATTGCAACATCGGCTTCAGGGTCGGAACCAACAATGGTGGCTTCCAGCTGCTGCCCGTCATGGAGTGTAACGGCAATCTCATCTGCACCATCGATAACATGAAAGTTAGTCACGATGTGGCCGGCATCGGCGTCAATAATGACACCGGAGCCCAGGCTTTTTACTTCTTTACGCTGTGGTAAATTTTCAAAACCTTTAAAAAACCGACGAAATAACGGATCATTCAGTAAGGGGTGGTTTTGAACGTCCACTGAACCGCGGGTCGCAATATTAACCACGCCAGGTCGTGTTTTTTCTATCATCGGCGCCAGGCTTGGGATGGGTTGTCCCTCAGCAAAAGCAGGAATGGCAGCAAATGCCGTCCCTGAATGGGTCAGGCTAGATATGGCTGCAAAAAAGGTAATATTCAATAAAACAGTTCTAAACATGGGTATTCAATCTCCAGATACTTTGTAACGTGTCACATAGACACTAAGTGATTTAGTAAGTTCATGGCTAAATATAGCAGTTATCACTGCCTTAGCACGTGCGCATAATGACTTGAAGTTCTCCAGTTGAGCTGATAGATTGCCAACACTTTTAAATATCAGGACAGAACATGAAAAACCTTATTCGAATCAGTGGCACCATCGTTATCGTAGCGGGTCTGTATGCCTGCGGCAATCAGGGTGGCAGCGACAACAAGGTAACGCTGGAAACCATACAACAAAAAGCCAGTTATGGCTACGGTGTCGATATCGCTTCCCGCCTGAAACAACAAGGCATAGAGCTAGACGTACCGGCGCTGAACCAGGGCATGACAGATGCCTTCAACGGTAGTGAATATGCCATCAACGATGAGCAACGTCTCGAAGCCAAAACACAGTTCACAGCAGAATTGCGTGACGCTCTGACCAAAAAACAGACTGAATCTGCTGCCACCAATCTGGCTACCGGTAAAGCATTTCTGGAAGAGAATGGAAAAAAAGAAGGCGTTATTACCACTGACAGTGGCCTGCAATACAAAATTCTAAGCACAGGCGACGGCAAAATACCAAAAGAAAGCGACACGGTTACTACGCACTACAAGGGCACATTAATTGATGGTCGTGAGTTTGATAGCTCATATAAACGTAATACACCTGCTTCATTCCCTGTTAAAGGCGTCATCAAAGGCTGGACAGAAGCATTACAACTGATGCAAGTTGGCGACAAATGGCAGCTGTTTATTCCTTCTGATTTAGCTTATGGTGCGACTAAGCGCAGTGAGTTAATTGAAGCTAACTCAACGCTTATTTTTGAATTAGAGCTGCTTGGCATAAAAGTAAAAGAATAAGAAGTAAAAAGTTGTAAGTTTCAAGTGTAATTTTTTACTTGAAGCTTACAACTCTATTCAATATTCTGGATCTGAACACAGAATACAAGGATATTTTTATTTTACTTTCAGATAGTTAAGCGTTTTTAATCGTGGTGAACTTTGGCCATCTGTCACCGTTTCTGTCACCATTTGGAAACAGCTTAAGACGAACTTCCTTACGATTTATCTTTTAATTGTTCTTCACATTCCGCTGAAACAGCACGTATATATTCATTACTTTTTATTTCACTATCGTCATAACCAACCGTATAGAAAAATCTGGAAAATCTCTGTAGTGCGTGTTCACAAAATGGTGAAGACAACTGCAACAATTTATCAGATGATTGTGGTGAGTCACTTAAAGGGAAGGCAAATATCCGGTTAAAATCTGCTACCAGTGGCGTTTCGATGCCGCCCTCTGGATGGGCTGGTAAATACAGCAGATTATCTATCTTATCATTCACTAACCACTTAATTGCATTTTCGGCATTTTTACCCTGATGTCTCACATAATTAACGAGGGGATCTACCGCAACAAAATTCAGATATGGATACTTAATGTCTCTACCTTCACCCCTGTATAAATGACACGTGTTATTAACAAGCATCCAATAAGGTATGTCAGTTGTAGGCAGCCTAGTTTGAGTGAAGTTGTTTTTTGAGTATACGTCGCCTTGCAGATAGTTATCAGCATCAATAGCATTATAGCAAGCGGTCATTTTCTGAGTTGGGGCAGGACTATATCTACCATCCCTTTCCTTTGCTTGCCTCGTAAAAAGCTTTTTCAACGTCTTCAAAATCACTATATAAATCCATCTCACAATAGTCTTCAATAGCAGGGGTATAACTCCACAGTTTTTTATACTTTGTTACAGACGTTTCATATTCAGCGACAGTTTTATTAGCTGCGCTACTTTCCGCCTGAGTTGTAGAGGTTAAATCTTTTAATATCTGATCAAACGCAGAAATATCGAAAATATATTTTTCACCCTGTTGATATGAAGAACCATCAACAATATTACTAAGCAAGTGTTTTGCCGGATCAAGCTTAACTTTCTGCACGATGGGTACTGGATTGATTGCAGTTAGTAGCTCTTGCACATTCATATCTACATTCATGATTTCTCCTCCATAATGTCTATCATGGTATCTGTAACTGACCACATAAACAGATCGAAATGGCACTGATTTAATGATGGCAAAATATCATTAAACACCTCTTCGACTTGTATATCTGTACCTAACTTAACAAAATCAAAATCTAGTGTCGCCTCTGCGGCGTCTTCTTGTAGTTTTGCAAGTCTTGTTTTTAGCAGAAAAAGTTCATCTTCTGCATCTTGAAGAAGAGTAGTTTCTTCACTTACCGTAAAATACTCGAACTTCAACAAGTCAGATCTTGCTATACCGAATAAAGCTGAATTAAAAACACTCAAGCTATCTTGAAATGATACAAACGGCTGGATACGCACAGAATTTATTTTTTTTAACCCTACTTTATTAACTGCAATATTGCTATCAAGCGAAACAATCTCTCTCACCTTATCAAACAGTGTTCTAAATCTTAACTGGAATTCCTCAAAATTAGAGTAATTGAAATCAGAATAAACAATTTTATCCCTCTCAATTTTCAATTCTTGTCTTGGCGATTGACTATTGAACAGGACCCCAAGAGGAACCGTTTCTGCCGGAGTCAAATGTGGTTTATCTTGTTCTGTATCTAACTTAAAAGCACCAGCAAACCCCTTTTTACTTTCACTGAAACCAAGTTTCTTAAACTCTGATTCAAGCGAATCCGCTTTATCCAAGATACGCTTGATATCGATGGGTTTAAATCTTATCTCGGAGTGAACACTAGATAAAAAATGCCTATTAAAAGTGTATCTTTCTTTATTAGGCAAATTAAGCAGGAAGCTCATAAGTGTACTCGATAATATATTGTAATGATCTTATTACTGGGCATAATAATGGTCACGAATTGTACACTACATGCAATAAAAAATAATCGGATTTTTCGACAGACTCCATAACCTATAGTTCCAAATTGCTTAATTAATGAATATAGACCAAATATCGATAAGTTGTGACCATTATAACAGGTAATTATCTTTTTTTTCAATTACTTAACAACCTCAAGCTCTCAACTTTCATCATTTTGATAAAACTCGATATCTGATCCGCGACGAGCTCCTCACATTCAACAACCGAGCACCCTGAGTTGTTCATTGTGACCACACGGTTAGCAATTGTTTTCGCACCGTCTGTTATCAATTTTTTATGCACCGCGTCGAACGGTTCAACAACGCCGACCTGTATTAATTTTTACTGACTAACTGATTTATCGTTTCTGAATTTTTTATACGCTTTGCGTCAATTTCTTCGATCAATTTAAGGGCCTTGAGAAACACCCAGAAACATCATTCTATGTTTTGAATCTGTTCGCGCATCTGTTCGATCAAAACTTTCAATTCTACCGACGAATTCGTGCTGGCGATATCGGCCGCTTTTGAGCCCAGCGTATTTGCTTCTCGATTTAATTCCTGCATTAAAAAATCCAGACGCCGACCGACCGCTTCATCGCGACCCAGTATGTCATTGATCTCTTTTAAATGACTATCCAGTCGATCCAGCTCTTCGTCCACATCCATCTTTTGCGCCAGATGTACCAGCTCCTGCTCCAGCCGATCTGAATTCACCTCTATCTTTAACGCATCTAACCGATCACGCAGTTTTTTCTGATAGCGTTCCTGTATCTCCGGCATATTCTCTCGTGCCAGGTTCACGATGTCTTGAATCACATTGCATCGCTGCAGAATAAGCTCACGCATTCGTGCCCCTTCGCGTTCACGATTTGCCAGCAAATCATCGAGCGCACGGCTTAACACTTCCTCACTTGCAGTGTGAATGAGTTTCATATCCAACTTTGATTCCTGCACGACACCCGGCCATTGCAACACTTCAATGGGATTCACTTCTGATGGCTGGTGCAATAAATTATTAACGTCCTGACAGGCGCGCATCAACGCTTTGGCCTGAGCCACATTAACATTGATATTTTCAGACTGCTGTTCACGCGTATTAAAACGCAAACTGCATTCCACTTTGCCGCGATTTAGTCGCTTTTGCAGTAACTCACGAAAACGCATTTCATGCGAACGGAAATTCTCAGGAATTTTAAAGTGCAACTCAAGATAACGATGATTGACACTCCGCACTTCCCAGACGAGTTCACCCACTTCCAGACTTTGCTCTGCGCGCGCAAATGCAGTCATACTTCTTGTCATTCGAATTAACCTTTTTTTATAGTGCTATATTCTGAGCCAGTGTACCACGATGCGATTACACGCCTAGCTATTAAAACCCATCCTCTCCATAGAGAGAGGGAGATTAGGACAGTGAGCATGTATAATGTGCGCACTTAAATAATTTGAAACCCGTGAGAAATTTAGCATTATGCGTCCAAGTAACCGCCAGCCCGATGAGATGCGCACCATTCGTATTACCCGTAACTACACCAAACATGCTGAAGGTTCAGTACTGGTCGAATTTGGTGAGACAAAAGTCATTTGCACCGCCAGTGTTGAAGAAAGAGTTCCCGGCTTCCTGCGCGGCAAAGGCCAGGGCTGGGTGACTGCTGAATATGGCATGCTACCCCGCTCGACCGGTTCTCGCATGCGTCGCGAAGCTTCCAATGGTAAACAGGGTGGTCGTACCATGGAAATTCAACGATTGATCGGTCGCGCACTTCGTGCAGGCATCGACCTCGAAGTGCTTGGTGAAAACACCATCAGTCTGGACTGCGATGTCATTCAGGCAGACGGCGGCACACGCACTGCCAGCATCACCGGTGCCTGGGTTGCACTCAACGATGCCATACAACATCTACTTGATAAAAAAGCCATTAGTAAAAATCCACTGCATCATCAGATTGCCTCTGTTTCCGTTGGCATTTATAACGGTACACCGGTACTCGATTTAGATTACGCAGAAGACTCCAATGCTGAGACAGATATGAATGTCGTGATGAATAGTGACAATGGGTTTGTTGAAGTCCAGGGCACAGCTGAAGGCCACCCTTACAGCAAAGATGAACTCAACAGTATGCTAGAGCTGGCCGAGAAAGGCATAAAAGAATTATTTGTCGCTCAACAGTCGGCAATTGAGAGTTAGCACTTTTCAGGTGCGAATGAATTCGCCCCTGAAAAAAATATCAGAGATCGAAATCTATGAAAAAAATCAGCCAGATTGTTCTCGCAAGCGGTAATGCAGGCAAAGTTCGAGAGATCAATAAACTGTTTTCTGGCAGTGGTATTGAAGTCATTCCACAGACAGATTTAAACGTTCCTGAAGTACCTGAAACCGGTACCACCTTTGTCGAAAATGCGATTATAAAAGCACGTCATGCTGCTGAGTGCACCGGCTTACCAGCCATATCAGATGATTCTGGTATCGAAGTCGATGCGCTGGATGCAAGACCCGGTGTTTATTCCGCACGATATGCCGGCGAAAATGCCAGCGATGAAGACAACAATAATTTAATGTTGAAAAAATTAACCGGTGTGGCAGAAGCAGAGCGTACTGCCCGTTACCAATGTTTAATCGTTTTCATGCGTTCACACACAGATCCTGTTCCGATTATCACGCAAGGTAGCTGGGAGGGTCGTATTCTGCAAGCGCCTCAAGGTGATGGCGGTTTTGGTTATGATCCGATTTTTTATGTGCCGTCACATGGATGCTCAGGCGGTGAATTACCGCTTGATGTTAAAAACACAATGAGCCATCGCGCGATTGCATTAAATGCCATGCTTGAAGAATTTAAAAAACATAAATTCTTATAAGATATGTTGTCATCCTGAGCGATAGCGAAGGATCTTGTGCACCGTTAACTATATATCACTCTGGCTTAAAGATCCTTCGCTATCGCTCAGGATGACATACTAAACTAAATGCAACTACTCTCATGACCGTTCTTCTCTGCAAAGACATCAATCTCAAAAACCTACACTCTTTGCTGAATCGTTATGGCATGTCACTCATAACCATAGACGATAACCAACCTATCCCCGGCAGTTTCTGGCAACCACCTGAAGCAGGTTTAATTGGTGATAACCTTTATATCCGTAACGACACACCGGTTCATTCTGCGCTGCACGAAACCTGTCACTATATCTGTATGGATAAACAACGCAGACAAAATCTTGATACCAATGCCGGCGGGAATTTCCAGGAAGAAGACGGTGTCTGCTACCTGCAGATACTACTATCGAATTTCATCCCTGAGATGAAACCTAACCGCATGTTCACTGACATGGATTCATGGGGTTATTCTTTTCGTTTAGGATCAGCAAAAGCATGGTTTGAAGAAGATGCGGAAGATGCGCTAGCATGGTTGTTAAAGAATAAAATTATCACTGCTGAGAGTGAGCCAACCTGGATGGTCAATCAATAAAAAAGCCCTCCGTAGAGGGCTTTTTTAATTCTAAAAATTATTATTAGAAATTATAGTTCACCTGTGCACTAAAGATATCAACTGTCGATTCATATTCACCGATTAATGTCGCACCCGATGACGATGATCCGGTATTACTGTTAATCTTGGTATCATCGATAAACAGATGTGAGTAACCAACATCAATTGTCCAGGTACTGGATAACGCATAACCTGCACCAAAACTTAACCACTTACGATCATTACCTGGAATCCTTGCTGTGGTTTGCTCGGCTGAACGAATAGGGGTTTCATCGAGAGCCAGACCCGCACGATAAATCAGTTTATCGTTATGCTGATAATTTACACCGACTGAATAACGGCTAGTGTTAGCATATCCCAGATCTAAAACAGATTCCTGCCCAGGTACACCACCCTTCTGGTTAATGGTAATAACATCTAGATTGCTCCACGCCGTCCATGTCCAGTCTGCCAATACTGTCCACTGTGAATCGAGCTCACTCACATAACTGACCGAGAATGTTTCAGGCAATTCTGCAATAGCTGTCAATGTTGTATCCTGCACAACATTGAAACCGGTTGCCGCTTTAAAGAAATCTGATTCAGCCTGTAATGTAGGATCCAGATCATATTTAGCATCGCCATCAACATTATGTTTAATTGCAGAACGATAAGAAATACCTACACGATTTTTATCATTAATATCAATTAAGACGCCTGCATTCCAGCCAATTTCAAGCGAATCACCGTCTAACTTAACTTTGCTATCTGTGGTTGCAGTATTAGGCGACAAGGTACCACAACCCGGTTCTCCCGGTGCACCTGCTAAGTTTCCTGAAAGATTATTACATACAAGTGCAGAGTCTAGATTATTGGTTAACTCTAATACAATGTACTGGATACTTAGACCAAACCCTACTGATACTTTATTGGTCGCTTTCCACGCAATGGAAGGATTAATATTGATACTGGCAATCTCACTCAGTAAAGCGTGATAGCGGCCAACCCATTCCTTATCGTAATCCGTCGCTAAACCGAACGGCACGTTTACACCGACACCAAAACGTACGTCATTTTCCAACTCTGTCACATAGTAAAAGTTGGGAACGAAACCTAGCTCATCAGTAGTTGAGTTTGTTCCGGTTAAGGCTCCACCCAGTGCATCGATTGAGCCGTTATTTTTAAACTCCGCATCAGGCAAAATAAGGTGGCCGGCAAAAACCATCTGCGAACCTGATAAGCGCGTCATCGCTGCTGGATTAAAGTAAACCGTACTCGCATCCTCACCTAGCGCTGCAGCACCGGCATAAGCTGAACCCTGGCCACTCGCACTCTGTTCAATCAGTCCAAAAGAACCCGCCTGCGACATTGTAGAAACACTTGCGATACCGAGAGCAAGCAGCGATTTCTTGAAAATTTTTCTTATATTATTATTCATTCGAATTTTCACCTGTTTTTTATAGAGACGATACTTCTATGTGTAAATTTCAGTATTAACTTCTATTTTAAAAAGATTGTAGGGAACGCAGCTGGATCAACTTTATGTACATTGGCAGCAAATGCTGCGTTGATTACATCGATAATTCCGTTTGCCAAAACTGCATAACCGCGCCCCGTTGGATGAACGCCATCTAGACTAAACGCACCACCGGTAGCAAAATCTGAGCTAATCGAGCCAGTTTTAAAATCAATACCTGATGCTTGCAACTCAGCCATCGCCGCTGCTGCATCGAAGAACGCCAGATTTGGATCAGCATCAGCCGCTGCTTTAATAGTTGCATTAAATGCTGTTCTGGCAGTCTCAATCAATTGAAGTTCTGCTTCTGATAAAACATCCCCATCTTCTAAAGCTTGCCCAACTCCTTGTGTAGTGGTCGGATCTCCCAGGATAGCTTCGACACCAATAATTGAACTAGTAGGCAATACCACTAAATCATTTGCTGTTGCGTGTCTGATACTAGGTAGTGGTACGGCTGTGGCAGATAAATCTGTCAGACCTTCATCATCTGTAAAAACAACAGCGTTCTGTCCCTCAGAAAAAGCAATCGTTCTTCGTGCAACCTCATCAGCAGTAATCAGACTCAGTCCCTGTGCAGCAACTAGTCCAGCATTATATGTAGCATCATATCCTGCATTAAGCTGGTCTGCGGTTGCCTGATCTAAAGGTACCGGGTTAAAAGGAACGGTAGTAAAGAAAGGAATGGTACTGACATCAGGAATATTAATTAATACGCCTTGTACAGCTGGATTGGCTGCAGTCATTGCACCAACCAGTCCGGCATAAACGCCAGCAAATGCTGTCGGATCGGTAATATCATTTGATCCATATTCATTAGCAGGGTCAATAGCACCTGTAATGTCAGCATTACCCAACTGATCCACACCGATACCACCCGATGTGGCAAAAGATAGCACATCATTATTACCTATCCACATGGTATAAAACGATGGTTGTTGTGCTGCCGCATCTGCAACTACTGAAGAAGTAACTTGATCTAGTGCAAATCTAGCAAAGTAAGGACTAGAAGAAACACCAAGAAAAGTACCTGGACCCGGACCTGGGTCACCATAACCTACAGCCCCCAGATGGAATGATTTTGCTCCTGGTACACCCATATTATTAAACGTCATACCATTCAAACCAGAACCAATCACTTCTTCAGTTGGGTCGCCTGCTAAACGTTCAGGCGTTTGTGTATCTGCATCCAAAACGAATCTATTTTCAAGCACGCCCGTCATACCGGCAACTAAAAAACCGCCAAGATCAGTCTGTGCCAGCGGCTGCTCAAAATCTACCGCCACACCATCCGCATCAGCAAACTGTTGCGCCAGGATATTCGGAAAAGAATTTGTTTGACCTAGCAGGTAAAGCGCGCCATCAGCGTAGCCCGCCGTTAATGAATCACCAATACTGACAAACTCACTAACATCAGCCGTTCCCGAACTCGCTGTACCGCTATTTAGAGAGCTGTCTGGACTATCAGAACTACATGCTGAAATAACTGCACAGGCCAAAACAGCCCCGGTCAATTTAAAATGTTGATTTCTTTTGGCTATCATTTCCTGTTACCTCGGTTTTTATGAAGGATCACTATCAAATTTGCGATGGAAATAGTGTGACGAATTGTAATATAATTAAAGTGCAACGATAAATTATAAGAGCCTCGTATCTACTAGAACAGCTCTAGCGTCAAAAATACTACTCTCATCCCTTTACTTTATAGTTAGCTCTGCTTGAAAAACCAGCTAAATCAACGAAGATGCAGATTTTTCTGCCTTTAAAGGTGCAAGCGAAAACCTTTTTATTTTTTTAACATAACCACGATTGATAGTCTATCTTTCTGCCTGATTAATTAGTAGAAACAGGGATTTAGTTAGTCAAATGCACTTACTAACGCACAAATAACTAATACTGCACATTAACTCACCTTAAACAACGTACGGTAGTATTTCTTATATTTCAGAGTGGTTATGGGTCAACGATTTTTATCAATAGCCACATAGCGCATAACCCGGCCACCGAAAATACTGTCACCAGAGTTTTAATCAACAGGATGAGCAGGCACTCGGATAACAGGAGCTTTTTTCTGGTAAACAATTATGTTCGTTTCTGTTGTCATAATCATTTCCTCATTAATCACATATAATGTCATTGCGAGCGCAGCGCGGCAATCTCCTTAAGTGACTGAGTTGTCTGCATAAGATTGCCGCGCTACGCTCGCAATGACGGGATAAAGCTATTTTCAACTAAACTAACACCCTATGAATAAAACCAAAAGTATAAAAACCGCTTTTATCGGTAGCGATGACAACCTGTTAGATGCCCGATTAGAGATGCCAGAAACCAGACCAAAAGCATTTATCATTTTCAGCCACTGCTTTACCTGCACAAAAGATATCCTTACTACTTACAGAAGCAGTCGTTTACTGGCGCAACAAGGTTACGCCGTTTTACGTTTTGATTTTTCCGGGCTGGGGGACAGTGAAGGTGATTTTGCTGAATGTAATTTCTCAACCACCATTGAGGACATTCAGTGCGCAATAAAATTCTTAAGTGATGAATATGAAACACCCGAAATTTTAATTGGCCACAGCCTTGGGGGCACAAGTTCACTTGCAGCAGCAATAGAGGCAGATGAAATTAAAAAAGTTATTACTATCGCGTCGCCGAGTCAACCGTCTCATGTATTGCATCATTTCGAGCAGGCGTTGGCCATGTTAGAACAGAACCGTCCATCCAGTTTTGAAGTAGCCGGTAAATTTTATAACATTAACCCTCAGTTTGTGACAGATGTACGACGTTGGGATATGCAACAAACACTTAATGATTTAAATAAACCGGTTTTGATTTTTAATGTAAGAAATGATGCACTGGTTAATGAAGAGGACGCAATGGAAATTGAACAGTGGGTAGGTGGTAAAACGGATCTAATTCATTTGGACAATACCGATCATTTGCTAATAGATAAAACGGCACATACTTATGCTATTTCACAGGCTGTGCGATGGTTAGAAAAATAGAGTACATATAATAGCCCAGATTCCCATGCTCCAGAATGGAGACTAGAAAATACTTAAAAACTTGAACCGCAGAGACGCGGAGGCACAGAGAAAGAATTAGTTTATTCGTCATTGCGAGCGGAGCGTGGCAATCTTTTTATGCGGCTGTGTCGTCTGCAGGAGGTTGCCACGCTCCGCTCGCAATGACGTTAATATAAAGACTTATCTCTGCGTCTCTGCGGTTCAGGTTTTTGACTTTTTTAAAGATCTGACAATAGTCACGAGACTACAGAAAATATGGATTACAGCCCGCTCCTGCAACACAACCCAAACTACCAACCTGTTACTTCAGCCATGCCTTTACCCAACTCAGCAGGCGAGCGAACGGTATGTACGCCCACTTTTTCCAGAGCAGCAAACTTCTCAGCAGCATCAATTGATTCGATAAAATGATTCAATCAATATTTATAGATGCCTGGCACACATCACTCTTCCGAAATATTAAGTGCAGTGTTGATTAACTTTTGTTGCTCTAAAGCATGCAGTTTTGCAGAACCAACAGCGGGCACTGAAGAAGGTTCTCTTCCGGCATAACCTAATTGCCAACGAGCATTAATAAAGGCAGGAATACGTAGTTTAATAAAATCCCAGCTACCCTGATTCTTCGGCTCTTCCTGACACCAGATTAATTCATTGGTAATACTGTATTTCGCTAATAACTTTTCGAGACTCTCACCAGGGAAAGGGTAGATCTGTTCGATACGAAGTATGGCGATATTCTGAATACGATTCAAACGTCGCGCCTCTAATAACTCGTAGTAAATTTTCCCGCTGCAAATAACCACTCGCTTTACTGCTTTTACCTTTATGTCATCTACTTCAGGAAGCAACCAACTAAATTGCCCGTGCGTTAAATCTTTAAGCGTACTGACACATAACTTATGACGCAGTAAACTTTTAGGCGTCATAACTACCAGTGGTTTGCGACACTTTCGCACCATCTGCCGCCTTAATAAATGAAACATTTGTGCCGGTGTACTGGGCACACATACCTGCATATTATGCACTGAACATAATTGCAGATAACGCTCTAACCTTGCAGAAGAATGTTCAGCACCCTGGCCTTCAAAACCATGTGGCAACAACATAACCAATCCACTGGTGCGTCCCCATTTATGTTCACCAGCAGAAATAAATTGATCAATCACCACCTGTGCGCCATTGGCAAAATCGCCGAACTGTGCTTCCCATAAAACCATGGTTTCCGGTTCAGTAGTAGAAAACCCGTATTCAAAACCTAAAACGGCAAATTCTGATAACAGCGAATCAAACACCCGGAAATTATGCCCATCACTGCCTAACTCTCTAAGCGGAACAAAAGAACTGCCATCTTTCTGATTATGTAAAACCGCATGACGATGAAAAAAAGTGCCGCGACCACTATCCTGGCCTGACAATCTAACAGAATAGCCATCACCCAAAAGAGTGCCATAAGCCATCAGCTCGGCATAACCCCAATCGATAGATAATGCACCTGCTGTCATTTTATTTCTGTCTGTGATAATTTTTTCAACGCGTGACTGCAACTGAAAATCTGGCGGCACAAAATTCATACCTTGTGCGACTGCACGAATTTTCTCAAGCGAAACGGTGGTATCCACGTCCTTCAGAATCGAGTCGGTAATATATGGCGTCCAATTTACATGTGTTGATAAATCAGCTTTGGAATTCGGGAGTTTATGCGGCACGATACATTCACCCGATTCCAGAATCTCGCGCACTCCCTGCGACATATTGTCACACTGTTGTTGTGTGAGCACGCCGTTTTCAACAATTCTTTTTGCATAAATTGCACGTGTACTTTCTAACGCACGAATTTTTTTATACATCATCGGTTGCGTTGCAGAGGGCTCATCCGCTTCATTGTGACCGTGCCTGCGATAGCAAACCATGTCAATAACAACGTCTTTTTTAAACTTGTTACGAAACTCTAGCGCAATGCGTGTCACCATTACTACTGCTTCGGGGTCGTCCGCATTAACATGAAAAACTGGCGCACCTACCATCTTTGCAATATCAGTGCAGTAATAGGTTGATCTTGCATCCTGTTGTGCACTGGTAGTAAAACCGATTTGATTATTGACGATGATATGGACTGTACCATGCGTCAGGTAACCACGAGACTGTGACATCTGTAATGTTTCCATTACCACACCCTGCCCTGAAAAAGCAGCATCACCATGAATCTGTACGGGTATGACTTCGTTCCCTTCGCGATCACCACGTCGCCACTGTCGAGCACGCGCTGTACCTTCAACCACGGGTGCAACAATTTCAAGATGTGATGGATTAAATGCCAGAACAAGATGAACAGGGCCACCGGGGGAATCCATATCAGATGAAAAACCCAGGTGGTATTTCACATCACCCGTTAATTCACTGACTTCTTTTGTTCCTTCAAACTCACTGAATAATTCGCTTGGTGTTTTACCCAATATATTAACCAGCACATTTAATCGACCTCGATGCGCCATACCGATTACGATTTCTTTTACATTTTGCGAACCCGCGTATTGCACCAGCTCATCCAGCAATGGAATAAGTGATTCACCACCTTCGAGAGAGAAACGTTTTTGACCGACATATTTTGAATGCAGGTATCGTTCCAGCCCCTCTGCCACAGTTAACTGTTGAAGAATATTTATTTTTTCTATTTCATTGAGGCAGGCATTTCCACGCGCGGTTTCCAGGCGTTGTTGTAACCAGCGTTTTTCACCGGTCTCCAGGATATGCATGTATTCAGTACCAATCGTACCGCAGTAGGTGTCTTGAACAATTTGATAAATATCTTTTAACGACAATGACTCAGAGCCGACGAGCGAACCGGTTTCAAATGCTCTATCCAGATCAGCTTCGCTCAAGCCATGATAATCCAGCTCCAGCTCTCTCACCTCAGATTCACGACGCCCGCCCAGGGGGTTGAGGTTAGCAATCTGATGGCCACGAAATCGAAAAGCGTTAATTAGTTGTAAAACCTGAACCTGTTTTTTTTCATGATCATAACTGGTATCAGCAGCAAATCCTCGCGTATGTTTTTGTTGTGCATACTGAATAAAATAATCATGCATTTCACGAGGCGATGTTTCGCGATGCGAATTAAGCACGGCTGCGCCATTTACACCGTTACCTGCTGCTGCATTTGCTTTACTTTTCTCAGCGATGACAAAACCATCAAAATACTCACGCCACTTGTCATCAAGCTGGTCAGGCTGACTAAGATAGGTTTCGTACATAGACTCAAGCCAGGCGGCACTTTCCCCATAAAAACTTGAACTGTTCCACAGTTCTGTCATACCTGTTGTATTTTTTTGAGCCATCTCACACCTTTAGAAAAAACTGCCTGCTTTTAGTAGAGACAGTTCACAGAAGTTATTGGTACTACCACTTACTATTAGCTCAAAGCAGATAAAAAATCAGTTCAATAAACATTTATATTTAAAGAAGGGATAAACCCATTATGAAACTGTACGAAATTTCACATATACGTCAGACAAATCGTAGTCTAAACAAGCGCTGGTTCACCTGTCGCGAGATGAATTTAATCGTCTGGTTCCGTCGCAACATGCCTATAAATTTCCAGCTGAGTTTCAGGAAACAAGGACAGGAGCAAACGATCAGCTGGGACATACAACGAGGCTTTCACCTCTATCTTGAGGATTCATCAATAGCGGGGATTAATCGACTTCACAAAAGACCTTTATTGGTCAACACCTGCAATCAAAATGATCTGCCAACGATTCGACGTAATTTTCTGGTCGCCTGCGAAGATATTGAAGTTGGAATGACGGACTTTATTTATGCTCGTTTAATGGAATATCCAACAGTACACTCGCAGCTTCGTGCATCGCATACAGATCACCCTGTTGCCTGGTAACTGAAGAGCCTAAAGATTGGATCAGGGAATTTTGTGCCAGGAACAAGTTTATTGGCTCAAATAATGGCGTCGGAAGTTGCCGATAATCAAACCATTGCCAGCTTGCACATTTGTCCGGCTCTAACACTTTGGCTTCACCCGACTTATATTCGCTGGAAACCATCAACGTTATATATTGACGTCCTGCCACTGAAAATGGCTTATCAGTCATTCCAATATGGCGCATAGCCATTATTTCCAGCCCTGTCTCTTCTCGCACTTCGCGTTGTGCACACGCTATCGTCGATTCATTAGTTTCAAGATGACCACCTGGAAATTGCCAACAGAATGCCTGATCTTTTTGCTGGCCATTTAATAAACGTTTTCCGAGCAATAGTTTTTTATCTCGCCAGATCAGGACGCCCACACCAATCACAGGCCGTGAATCATTTTTTGAATCCACTATTTATCGACAGGAATATCAGTAGCAATTTCGATACGATTTTTTCCACAACGCTTGGCATGATACATTGCCACATCGGCAGCGGCTATCATCATATCCAGCGAGTAACCCGGCTGGCGGGCTGCGATACCCAAAGAGATTGTCACTTTAGGTAAAGACTGACTCTCCAGTTCACCGGGATTGGCTTCGCTGACATGTTTACGTAAACGTTCCGCAATAATTTTTGCATTATTAATCGTGGTTTCGGGCAACAACACAGCAAATTCTTCACCACCAAATCGTGCGACCAGATCATTAGGCCTTAACGGTGAGCGAATCGCTTCGGCCACACTCATCAATACTTTATCGCCTGCAAGATGACCGTAAACATCATTGTATTGTTTGAAATCGTCGACATCAATCATGATTAAAGCTAACGGCAACTCGTCGCGTTCACTGCGTTTAATTTCACGATCAAATGCATCATCTAACCAGCCTCGATTGTGCAATCCTGTCAATGCGTCGGTTGAAGCATAACGCTGATATTTACGTTGCATTTCCAGGCTATCCGCGATAACCAGATTACTGTATCGGACACGTTCGGACATAATGTACAGTAAATTTCGTGCGATCTCGTGGGAAACACTGACCATACGCCATAAAATATCCTGCTCGATAACCAATACAAATGTTTCTTCTGAAGCACTCACCTGTGCGGAGGGAACACGGCTATCGATAATCGACATTTCACCTACACATTCACCCGGCTCTACCGTTGCCAAAGGAATGTCTTCATGCTCACTCAACTGAATGACCAGACGGCCTTTCATTAAGATAAATAGATAATGATTTTCTTCCTGGGTAGAGAGAATGACCTCACCCGCAGCTAGTGTGCGATACTCACATAAGTTAAGCAGGTCGAGTAATGCAGGATTTTCCATATCCACATTTCTAAACAGTTGCAGCCGAGACAACAATAATGTGTCGTGATCATGTATCGACGTTTTCATTTTCGTTATATGCTCTTTATTTTTATATCATTTAATATATCAGTACCGGATAGCCAAATATTAGATGTATGCCACAACTATTATGTCGCAGGTATAATCCGATTGAAGGCTGATTATAACCAAGTTTTCGAAAAATGAAATTTATTTGGAGCGCCAGATGATAGACAAAACAAGTTCTCACACCATTCACAGTATGGAATTAGGGCCAATGGAAAATTTCATTTACCTGATCCACGACCATGAAACCGATACCGCTGCTATTGTCGACCCGGCCTGGGAAGTCGAAAAGATGCTCAATTTTGCCGATAACAAAGGCATACAAATCACTGATATTTTGCTCACCCACAGCCATCATGACCACATCAATGGCTTACAACAGACCCTGGAGCACAGTGATGCAAAAGTGCATTTACTCAAACCGGAAGCAAAATTCTGGGGCGCAGACCTGACTGCTCCAGTACTGCATCATGGCGGCGAGCAAATCAAAATAGGTGAAAGTCAGATTAATATCATGCACACGCCCGGCCACACCCCTGGCTCAGCGTGTTACCACGTCGGTAACGATTTAATCGCTGGTGACACTATGTTTGTGTTCGGCTGTGGTCGCTGCGACCTTGCCGGTGGCGATCCGGAAGTGATGTTTCAAACTCTGAAAAAGATGAAATCATCGTTGCCAGCCGCGACCACCCTGCATCCCGGGCATAATTACGCTCCCCAGTCCCCTACTGCGACATTGGAAAGCCAGATTCAGGGCAACCCTTTTTTACATTTCGATAATTCAGCTGATTTCGTCAAATATCGCATGCATGTTCACGATAAAATTAGAGAGACACCTTACAGTGCTATCACTCAGGAAGACGCGCGAAAAACAGTTGAATAATCACTGAGCCAATTGATAGGAATGTTTTCATTGTGTTTGAGTTATGCACAAGACACAAGATATAGTAATTAAATAATTAAACAGGAAGTTAACAGTATATTAGTAATTTTTAACCTCATAAATATGCTATAAATTATTGATATAAATGGTATTTAATTTACCCGATTTTAAAAATAAAATGCGCGCACCCACTTTCAATTTTTCATAAGCACTCTTTACCAAATTTTCGTCCACAGAGTTATCCACAGGGAAAAGGATAATCTGTGTGCAACTTCCTCACTTTGATTTAATATGTGGTATTCAAAAAACCAAAGTCAAAAGATTTACCACAGAGGCGCAGAGTTTATTGTTGGTGACGCCTGCGGCGCCGTCAACAAAAATCATGTTTCCTCTGCGTCTCCGTGCCTCTGCGGTTAAAAGTTTTAAACAAATATAGGTACTCTTGAAACCCCAGACCGTTGTTGTGCAATTTATTATTTTGGTTAAAACTAATTAATGTTGTCGTTTTCGTCGGCCCTGATATTGAACAACCGATTGAATGATTTGACTATATGGCAATTTTTCCAGCGAACCAAATTCGTCAACAGCGCGTGTAAGAACGGATTGAATATCATCAACCTTTACTGCACCGGCCTGTTCCTCCAGTGAGTGAGCCAATACTTTGGATAAGCCAGAAACACCACCCACCTGCACGCGAATCTCCATATTATGCGGCAACGGCCCATCTATCTCTTTCAACTTAAGAGCAAATAATGAATTTTGGCGTAATAATGCAAGAAATTGGCGACATTTAGACAATGAAAAAACATCTTCACAGGAATAACCTTCTCGATCGGCCAGGCAAAAGTGCCTGGACAGAGGGCATTTTGCCTGATGACTGGTTAAAGCTTTTTCAAAAACACAGCGGACGGATGCCAGTTCGTTATAACTCGACTTATATTCGCCCTCTTCCAGTTATTTTTCGTGCTCCATAACAACCGGCTTTTCTCGATACAGCATTAGTTGCTCTTCAGCCAGCAGCTGATTGTCTGCAAACATCACTTTAATTTGGGCTGTGTCGGCACTATCAAGCTCAGAACGCTGGCTTTTGGCGAAATTTTTCGCGTCTCGAAATGACTCATAATCACCAATCAATTCCAGGTTTTTTACAAGTTCCATACCCTCAGGCGAGCTCATCTTAAATACATAATACGGCATATAACACTCTCTCAGTTCCGTTTATCAGGCGACTTAATGTGAAATTTGTTAAACTACTCTTTTCAAACATTATATTCTGGCTCAGCAGCTTACTGCAATCTGGGCAATTATACCGTTAGCCACCACGGACGAAAACATCACATTATGAGTACAAAATATCATTCCAAAGAACACCAGATTCTAAGCACTGTACGGCGGGTACTGTCTGCTGTAGTTCGTGATACCACACCTAAACCGGGTCGTCCGGCACCACTTTCTCCGCAGACAACCGAAGATTTGAAACACTGCTTTCAGCTGCTTACTTCACGGGAAAAAGAAATCATAGAAGAAGCGGGGGGACAGGGAATGGATGCACGACCTCGCTATGCTGACGAGCCTAAAACATCCCAGGTCGTACAGTTCAACAAGCCGAAAAAAGATTAAGTAAAACGCATCACACGCGGATAATAATATTCATCTTTTCGTCTACACTTGTATGTATACAGCGACAGGAATAGACAATGAGTAACGAACAGTTTGATGTTGTTTTCTTCGGCATCTTACAACCCGGCAAAGATAAAGAATCGGTCATACAAAACATGGCCAAACTCTTTAAAACCGACGCAAAGAAACTTGCGCCTTATTTTTCCGGTGGCCGAAAAGTAATCAAAGGCAAAATTAACGCCGAAGCAGCTGAAAAATACATCACAGCATTAGAAAATGTTGGCCTGGTCGTTAAACTTGAAGCTTGTGATACACCGGAAGAAACATCCAAATCAGATTCAACACCAACCCCTGAAACGCCTGCGATTGATACCAGCGATATTTCTGTGGCGCCTGTCGGTGCAGATGTCATCGAAAATCCGGTAGAAGTACCCGCACAAAAAATTGATGATATCAGCGACATCACCATGGCTGAGGCCGGCGCAGATGTTATCGAGAACCCTGTTGAAACACCTGCACAAGCTATCGACGACATTAGTGACATCAGTGTGGCTGAAGTCGGTGTTGATGTAATCGAAAACCCCGTTGCAAAACCGGTACAGGAAATAGAGGAACTATCCGGCGTCACTCTGGCAGAGCCCGGTGCGGATATAATTGAAAATCCCAGGCCGGTTAAAAAAGCCGATATACCGGATACCAGTGAACTATCGCTGGAAGATTAGCCCTACTTTTAGATAGTTATTAACTTAGATATTTTAACCACAGAGACACAGAGGACACGGAGAAAAACAATCTTATTGTTAACTGCGCCGCAGGCGCAGTTAACAATAAAAAACTCTGCGCCCTCTGTGTCTCTGTGGTTAAACGTGTGATTTTGTTTTAAAGAACAGCTAACCCACTTTTCCAGTCATTCAACTCTATTGAGGGATTTTTTCACGCAGCGCTTCACGATCAAACCACCAGTCATCAGCGGGCACGATTGCACCTAAAACCAATGCCAGTCGCGGCAGGAACACACCCGGATCAAGCAGTTCCAATCTTTCCATCCAGTTACTTAAACCTTCCTGATCCTCTACCCCTGAATGTTCTTTTGCGACATTCGCCAATAGCTGTTTAGTCAGAAAAGTTAAACTTTTGTGCTGATCGGCTTCAGCGCGCACATCGGCAATATAATGCGCTGTAACGGCAGCAATAGCAGCACCGTCAGCATTGGCTGGTGTCTCATCGATAATATAATTGAGCATATTAACAGTCAACGTAGGATTAACAGGATAAGTCACCGATAACCACACACCGTGTGCCAACGCGACCATCGAAGCCGGTTGTGCGCTTTGATACAACACATCACAGCTTTCTACTGCATCTTGCCACTGTTCCAGCTCGATAAAGGTATCCAGTGCAGTACGTGCTTTTTCCCAGGATTCATCTGCCCTGCCTACACCCACTAATGCTTCAGCAACATCCAGCTGTAAACGCGCTCTATCCACCGGCGTTGCGTTGGCTTCCAGCTCATCGTAAGTCGCCTGTTTTTTGTCCAGATATTTCTGGATATCTTCTTTAGATTGATCGGGTGATGAACTGTCGATCAACATATTATCGAGATCTTTTTTGCTTGGCATAGGGAAAACCCTTGAGTTAAATTTTTAATTCATAAAATGATTGGACTTTTTACAGCATTTTAACCGCGTTGGGAACACGCAAGATGCAGGGTAATAACCTTAACTTGCCCCTAACTTATGGGATATGTCGGTTAATGTCTGACGTAACTGCTCTTCATCAATAGGGAAAACAAATGAAGCTGCCACGTCAAATGACTGTAGAAAACGTTGATATTGTGGTGCAAATTCCTTTTCATAGAAGACGATCATACTGGCATCAACAATACCCTGTGTACTCGATAAGATTGTTTCCAGACTACTGGTTCGGTCTCGAAAATCAGACTGGAAATTAAATTCAGCTACCATTACAGCCGGCTTATGTTGTCGAACCAACTTCACCGCTTTACGTACGCTTTCTGTTTTTACCACTTCAAAACCAGACTCTTCATATAAAGCGGAAAAGTCGGGGTATCCGCCTAACTCAACGATGGATAACAAAACCGGTTTTTTATTCGACATTAGCTGGCGGCCGTCTCCCAACCATAAATAGACATGCGGAAAGCTATTTTTTTACCACAGAGACACAGAGGGCACAGAGTTTTGATATTGTTAGCCGCGCCTACGGCGCGCAGCCAACATAAAAATGTTTTTCTCCGTGTCCTCTGTGTCTCTGTGGTAAATAGCTTTTAAACTTCTTGAGCGTCCACCGAATACATCTGAACCACTACAAATAAGATTATCGACAACTCGATTTAAATCGTGCAGTTGGCCCACTACATTCAGATGGTTTACTTTCTGCTTCAGCTCTAGCACGCGCTTCCAGTTCAGCCTGTTTGTCTGCGCGTGCTTTGGCAATAGCCTGTTCTTGTGCGAGTTGCTGTTGACGTTGTTTTTCCTGCCATTCTTGTTCTAATCGTCGTGCATTCTCTTCTTGCTTGATACGATTTTCTTCTTCCAGACGCGCCTTCATAAGTCGACGCTCTTCTTCCAACTTTTCTCTTTCACGTTTCACTCGATCGGCATCTGCTTTTGCCTTTGCTTCTTGTCGCTTCGCTTTACGCTCGCGTTCTTTTGACGCAGCAATGCGTTTCTTTTCAGCCGCTACTCGCTTACTTTCTGCCTGCTTAGCAGCAAGCGCAGCAGCGGCTGCCGCCATCTTAGCCTGCTTTTCTTCTTCTGCCTTCGCTGCAGCCGTTTCACGTTCTTTTTTTAGTGCCTCGGCTTCTTGCTTTAACTGCTTGATGCTCGCCTCTTCTTGCTCACGTTCTTTCTGTCGTTCCAACATGGTCTTATCTGACGCTTCTTCTACAACCGCATTTTCAGTTTCGTCTACAGGAATTATTTCTGACAAGTTTTCTGCTTCACTTAAAAAAAATGCAACACCGATTAACAATATTGCAATAACAATCGCTATCGATCCAAATTTAATCAACTGTTTTTGCGTTTCGCTCTTTCCCGGCACAAAGGGAGGTGGCGCGGATTTTTGACTGGTATTTTGCGGGACTGCTTTTGCTGGCGCAGACTCAGATTTTGATTTCACATCAGCTTTAGTAACCACAGATGGAGGCACTTCTGTTGTTACTGTACTTTTTTGTTTCCCTCTATTCGTAGAAGATGCAGCCGATTCAGACTTTTCCACATCAGACGCAACTTTAGCCTTAACTTTTTTTTTAGCCTTTACAGGTTCTGGCTTTACGGGATTTTCAATATCTTGTTTATTTGCCTGTTTTGAATTTTTATCTTTAACTTCAATCCAGGGAAAATCTTTTAACAGTGCCTTAGTCGCTTCTTTGTTATCGTGCTCAGCTGCATTACGATTAACAATCGGCACCACGCTGTCTTTCATTCGCTCCTGAACCATTTCATCAACAAGGTCTACGTCTATTTTTTGTTGTTGATCAGCAAACCCATACACCAGTACGGTTTCACATAAGAGGTTGATGAGTCTTGGCGTACCGCCACTGTATGTATGGATACGCTCACAGGCCGCAGGTGTAAACACATCTTTTTCAGCGCCCGCGATCTTTAAACGATGCTGGATATAACCGCAGGTCTCGACAACATTGAGTGCATCAAGATGATAGTCTACAGCGATTCGCTGGGCGAACTGCATCAACTCCGGCTTACGTAATGTTTCTTTTAGTGCCGGCTGACCCGCCAGAACAATCTGCACCAGTTGATCTTTTTCTGAGTTCACATTAGATAACATGCGCAGCTCTTCTAGCGCATCGGCTTTCATGTTCTGCGCTTCATCAACAATTAATAATACGGTATTACCATTTGCATATTCTTCGATCAGATATCCCATAAATCTCTGATGCATTTCCACATGCGTCAAATTTGGCTGGTGCAGATCAAATGCAGAGAGCACCCAATCGAGCAAGCCACCAAATGACTGATGGGTATTGGTAATTAAGCCTACGGTTACATCATCCGCAACGCGCTCCAGCAGAGCACGCAAGATTGTTGTTTTTCCAGCACCCGCTTCACCACTAATAACGCAAAATCCCACGTGATTGAGTAGTCCGTATTCAAGCAAAGTAAGTGCTGCCTGGTGTTTTTTACTTAAAAACAGAAATCCCGGATCGGGCAACATAGAAAACGGCTTTTCCTTAAAACCGTAGAACGCTTCATACATAATATTTTATTAACCAGTTAAATCAGAAAAATCAATAACTTACTAGTAAATTACTGTAACACTCGACTCTTCTGACAAAAAATTCATCCAATTGTCACATGTTTCGCATATTATAGTCGCTTTAAACCCTCAAAGTTAATATTCGACACAAATAGCCCGGTCAAGCATTTGTAAATCCTGGAATTATTAACGCCAAATAAACGGTATTTAATATAAACGTGAATCGCTCAGAAGAAGATCAATTAGAAGAAATTATTCTGCAGGAAAGCATTGTCAGTGCGGCGGGCCTTAACCCTGAGCAAGTGTTGATCGGCATTAAAGGCGATCCATCTCTACGTGAAAGTGCCCCCCTTAGAAAGCGCTACGACAGTAAAGTAGACAGCCTGTTCGAGCAACTCGAGCCTAATCTTGAAGACATTATGCTCAATCGCGGCATTTATCGAATATTTGTTGGTTTTAACAGTGGCGAGATTCGTACCAATTCGGTATTCGATCCATTACGACAGGAAATTCACGATGCTGAAAAAATTGCAAATTCAGACTATATCAATCGCCACTTTCCTCTCATTGATTACACCGATAAAATCGAATTAATGCGCGAGTTATATGGTGCATTGCGCGCCAGTAAGCATTACCAAAATATTCCGGGCTACTGGCAAAATATTTTAAACCGCCGTTCTCAACACTGGACACCTCTGGAACCTGAAAATATATCCAAAGTTTTAAGTACGGTAAGAACGCTACGTGACATAGAAGAGTATTATTTACGAAATATAACGATGTGCATTGTGCAAGGCATCGTCAGAATGCAGTTCAACTGTGATGGCACACAAATTATTGATGCACACAATTTTAAACATTTTCTGGAGGAGAATGTATAAAAACAGTTTTAAGTTGCAAGTTATAAGTTGCAAAACAAAGCAAACTGATTTCAATTGTTATAGAAACTTGTAACTTATATCTATTTTTTAGTGATACTTTTCGGTCGTAATATGCCCGGGCTCGCGACGACGATGTTTACGTAAACCCCTGGTTTCAAGAATTTCAGTCACACTGGTTAACATCGCTGAATTACCACACATCATGATATGTGAGTTTTCATCGATACTAATTCCTGCACGCTCCTCAAAGGAACCGTTTTCTATACACACCGGGATTCGCTGCGTCATTGCATTCTCAACTTTTTCACGGGTGATAAAAGGCACAAAACAAAATTGATCGCTGTGCAAACTTTCAATTTCAGCAATCTGTTCCTGATAAGACAACTCGGATACATCGCGCACGGAATAACCCAGTATCACTTTTTTGAATCGCTGCCACACTTTTTCACTTTTCAGTGTTGAAAGAAATGGCCCCACACCCGTTCCCGTTGCCAATAACCACAGGTAGTCACACTCTGGTACTTCCTCTACCGTTAAAAAGCCATTTGCTCTATCAGTCACGAATATTTCATCGCCAACCTCCAGTTTTGCCAGAGACGGTGATAATGGCCCTTCGGGTACGATATTAAAAAAGATTTCCAGGTAATCATCGCCCGGTTTATTTACCAGTGAATAGGGCCTCGCCACGCGCTCACCTTCGATATCCAATGCCACGCGAACAAATTGTCCTGGCACAAAATCTTTAAATTCAGATCGAAGGCGCAGGGAGAAGAGACGTTCATTCCACTGTATTTTTTCGATTATTTCACTTGCCAACCAATCAGCCATAATAATTACCCTGTTGTTTCCTTCGTTGCTTCACGCCATACTAAACCATCTAGGGCAACTCTGATTAATTATCATAAATTCTGGCGCTGCCCTAATCTATGGATAAACCACACATGATTAAGTTGCATCCACAACTTGAAAAAGACTGTGTCGTACTGGGCGAGTTCAGCCTGTGCGCATTGTTATTACTTAATGATTCGAACTATCCCTGGTTTATCCTGTTACCAAAACGCGAAAACGTGAAGGAAATTCACCAGCTATCAAGCGAAGACCAGCAGCAGTTAATGGCCGAGTCTGTGTTTTTCTGCCGCTGCCTTGAACAGGTTTTTAATCCCGATAAACTCAATATTGCCGCATTGGGAAATGTCGTACCACAACTTCATATCCATCATATTGCACGATTTATTGATGATGCCAGCTGGCCAACACCGGTGTGGGGCGCGGTGGCCGCCATACCATACAACATTGATCAAATAAATAATATTAAAAATCAATTACTTAATTACTTTTCTAATAACCCTGGGCAATTATTTCATCACTTATAGAATAAGGCACCTCTGATTAATTATTGATTCTTTTATAATCCACTTAATTATATTAAGATACGTCAAAGTTAATTAAGAGCACTGCCCGTTAGATTCATGAACAAGCTATTTAGATACCACGAAGATCGCATCCCTGTCCTTATCATTTCCCTGTTGTTCGCTTTGGATATTGTCGCGTATTTGCTACTCGATAATATCTGGCTGCTGGTAGCATACTTACTGATCATGATCTGGCCAAAAGGTATTATCTGCGCCTGGAACCATCATCATCAACACACCCCTACATTTAGAAATGCATTTCTTAATCGACTGCTCGAACAGATGTACGCCTTACAGACTGGCGCAACGTCCAAGTTATGGGTGTTACACCATGTCCTTGGTCACCACCACCACTACCTTGATCAGAGCAAGGATGAAAGTCGATGGAAACGAAAAAATGGAAAAAACATGGGCCGACTAGAGTATTCGCTGAATGTTGCATTAACAGCCTATTACCGTGGCTATCTAGTTGGTAAAAGGCACCCTCGCCCATTCAAAGTATTTTTAGCTGCTACTGCGGTGACCATCTTGTTACTGTCGGTAATGCTCTGGTATCAACCCATGCCTGCCTTATTCGTATTCATTATACCGATGATGGTCAGCCTGCTGTTTACTGCCTGGGTTACTTACGGCCATCATTCTGGTTTAGATGTTGATAATGATTTTGAAGCATCCTATAACATCATGAGCCCTATCTACAATCGGCTAACAGGTAATCTGGGCTATCACACAGCACACCATCACAAGCAGGGCTTACATTGGTCTCGACTGCCTGAGCTACATGAAAAGATTAAAGATAAAATTCCCAGGCGCCTTTTCCTGACTGAGCATTTAGGCTCAAGCCTGTTAAAGTAATTATTCAAATTCCCTGCGGGATTTTTTCAACTGCCCATGTTTGGTTTTAGCATCCAGTCTTTTTCGTTGCGATGATTTAGTCGGGCGCGTTTTCTTCCTGACCTTTCTTGTTATCAGTGCCTGCGATATGAAAGATTGAAGTCTGGCTAATGCCTGTTCTTTATTGCTTAACTGACTACGTGTCTGCTGCGACTTAACAACAAACACGCCTTCCTTTGTGACTCGCTGATCATTCAGTTGTAACAATTTTTTCTTGACGACAATGGGTAAGCTTGAAGCGCTTATATCAAATTTCAGATGTATCGCAGTGGAAACCTTATTCACATTTTGACCGCCGGCCCCCTGAGAACGGACGGCCGTCATTATGATTTCATCATCTGGAATAAATAAATGTTTAATCCGCATTAAAAATCACTCATAATAATGACAATAATTATTCATACATCAATAATAGCACTATGAAAGCAAACGAAATTAAAAAAGGCATGATCATCGAGCAAGATGGTAAAAAAATATTAATCAAAAATATTTTTGTACAATCACCCCATTCTCGCGGCGGCAGCACATTATACAAAATGACCGGCAGCGACATCAGTAGCGGACAAAAATTCGAGCGCAGCTTTAAAGGGGATGAAGTGGTGCAACAAGTCGAGGTTTCACGTCGTTCAATGCAGATTTTATTCCATGATAACGACAGTTACACGTTTATGGACAGTGAAAATTTCGACCAATTCATGTTGGCAAGCGATAGCTTAAAAGATGAAGCTATTTTACTTTATGATGGTCTGGAAGGTATTGATGCTCTCATTAGTGAAGATGTCTTACTTGGTATTGAATTACCAGCAACAATGTCATTCGAAATCAGTGAATGCGTACCAGCTATGAAAGCAGCATCTTCTTCTGCCAGAACAAAACCGGCAACGCTATCAACAGGATTAGTGGTGCAGGTTCCAGAATACTTAACACCGGGTGAAGTCATTAAAGTTAATACTGAAACACGTGAATTTATCTCTAGAGCATAACTATCGCAGATGATTGAAAAATCCACTCTAATTCAGCCTTTATCAAAGGAAAAACAGCAGCTTGTCATTGATCAGACTCATGCTTACACAGCGCAAGCAGCCAAACGTTACAATATTAAAAACAAACCGCTGGATATCGTTTTTAATCTTAAAGGTCGCACCTCAGGCATGTATCGCGTGCATTATCACATGGGACGTTACAGTCGAGAGATTCGCTATAACCCTTATATTTTTTCAAAATATTTTGAAGACAGTTTTAACAGCACTGTGCCACATGAAGTAGCACATTATATAAGTGACATCATTTACGGATTAAATAATATAAAACCACATGGCGAGGAATGGAGGACAATAATGCTGGACTTCGGTGCTGATGCGACCGTCACTGCAAACTACGACTTAACCGGGATACCACAAAAAAAACTACCTTCTTTCACTTACCAATGTGCTTGTCGTGAGCACCAGCTAAGTTCGATTCGACACAACAAAATCAATAAAAAGCGATTTAAGTATTACTGCAACTACTGCAAGAAGTTACTTCACTTTAAAACGAATACTGGGTCGCTTAACTCAAGCACCATTTAATAAATTGAAAACAACTTTTAACCGCAGAGACACAGAGAGCACAGAGAAGAGACAATAGTGGTTAGTTAGGTTGCAATATCAGCGCACGAGCTCGTTGCGCGAACAGACTCACACATTCAATGTTAGTAGACACCGATAATAATTGATTTTCTCTGTGCTCTCTGTGCCTCTGTGGTAAAGTTTTTTAATATCGAAGCAATTAATAAAACTATTTCAACTATGGCTCTTCACCATAATCAATCGTAATTTCATCATCAGGATTGATGTCACGCAGTGCAAACAACTCAAAACCAACAAACTCAGCATGCGGATCGCTACTATGATTGATGTACCGCAATAAATTCTTTCCATCGCGACCAACCCAAACAGCATCGTATTTTTCTACCCACAAAACGTGTGAATCATTCTCGATCACCATTGGACCATCATACTCACCCATGTAGTCGCCCTCTTTGAACTTCTCACGCGCGAATAACCCTTCACCATGTATACCTGAATCTTGTTTGTAATATAACTGGTGTAATTGCTCATCTGATAACATGTGTCAAACCTGTAAAATATTGATTAATTATCTATTAATATGTCAATTGAAATACTGATCGTCAGCATTTTATCATATGGAAAAACCTATCAGCAATTGAACTTAGCAAAAAATAGTTTGGTTGTTCGAGACCCAACCAACGAATTAAATAACCCCAAAGCCCTGCCGGGAACATTACAACGTTACGAAATGCATTTACATAACAAAGTGTATTCAACGGTTCCAATGGAACCGATGTGCCAACCTTTACTTTGGATTTTTAGTTAGAGTTGATTAAGGAGGTCAATTTCGTATCTGTACAAACTAACAGAAACTTAGAACATTTTTCACCGCAGAGGCACAGAGGACACGGAGAAAACAAAAACACTTGGTGATGCGAGGTTTTCTACGTAGGTGTGATGAATTCTTACCTACATGTTAGTCATACCAACTTAATTTGCTTTTCTCTGTGTCCTCTGTGCCTCTGCGGTGAAAACGTTTTTGACTTTGTATTAAAAACGTCAGCCAATTAAATCAAATTAATGCTGGTGGCCGTGTTCACCGTGTACATGACCGTGTGAAATTTCTTCTTCTGATGCTTCGCGTACATCAACCACTTTAACAGCAAAGTTTAATTCGACACCGGCAAGGGCGTGGTTACCATCGATGACAACGGCCTCATCTTTAACTTCAACAACAGTTACGACAACCGCATTGCCATCTGGCCCCTGAGCATGAAACTGTACTCCGGGTTGAATCTCTGCAGAATTATCAAACATTTCTTTTGGTACTTCCTGAATACTTTCTGGATTTTTTTCACCGTAACCCTCTTCAGGCGCAACTTTTACAGTGAATTCATCACCAGCAGACTTGCCAGCTAAGGCATTTTCCAGACCAGGGATAATATTCATCGCACCATGAAGGTACAGAAAACTACCGTCTTCAGATTGATCGATAATATTACCTTCATTGTCAGTTAGTGTGTAATGAAGGGTTACAACGGCGTTTGATTCGATTTGCATAATTATTCAATGGGGTGTTATTTAAAAAAGGCCGCTAACCCTACATAAATAACGCCATTTTTGCAAGATTGAACGCTATTACGCTCAACTTAGATCAGAGTGTCCAGGGCTGATTGCCGTAATACACTCGTAAAAAAGCGATAACGGCACAGATTAAAACGACAAAAAGTGTGATGGCTAGCGCAACTTTATCCATAATCAGACCATTATAACTTGACTATTAATCAACAACTTACAGTCATGAACCTACATAATTAGCCACAAAAATCAATATAATCATTATCACAAGCAGTAATCCAATCACTTTCGCTACATTCGTTAAAATAATTTTGTCATCACCTTGCAGCATATACATCCCCTAATATTTTATGGTTTTTAAAGGCTACACTGGCACTACAGTGTCAAGCTTGATATATATCAAAAGAGTATTTGGAAGCTAATCGGGTTAACTAAAACTGACCATTCACTTATCAGGCACTCATCTCGCTTTGTAAAAGACCTCACATACTAATGCCGCTTACTTAAGCCGAAATTCCCGTCATTGCGAGCGGTAGCGCGGCAATCTATTAGTGTTGGATGCCTGCCTGACAGAGATTGCTTCGTTCCTCGCAATGACTCAGAACAACCTACTTCTCTTAAGTAAGCTGCATTAACCTCACATACCGTTACCAAATTTATCATGATGGATTTCCGTTGACTCACGCATTGATTTAAGCGCAATCGCATACCCTCTCAATATTCCCAATGTCCAGACTATACGTTCTTTAAAATAACTGTCTGCTTCGACATCATTGTCTTCTGCTTTCTCATTGAGAATTTTTTCTACGTTTCTCAAAATCAACTGTTCAGGTATATAACAAAGACGATTATTTTTATAACTGCTCATACGAAGCTCAGCAACCGGATAGGCACCACCATCTGCCGATGATACGGTTACGATCAAGGCTGGCTTATGCCCTATTTCAAAACGGTTAAACATTAAAAAGAAATTTTTTAATCCTGCCGGTACCTGGCCATGCCACTCTGGTGCAATCACAATGAATGCATCACTTTCTGTTAATTGTTTTTTAATCGGATAGAGAAGCTGATTCCACTCTTCGTTATCTTCCCACAGCGTTTGATCCCATAGTGGCAATGGATTATCAGCCAAAGAGTAAACCCATGGATCGATATCATCAAAATTATCATTTAATGTTTTTTCAAGATGTCGGGCGACTTTTTCACTTTGTGACGGGTTACGATGACTACCACTGATGATACTAATTTTCATATTTGTTTCTCTCCAGGTTTCTTCTTACACGACCAACACTGGCTCATGCAATCTTGATAATTGTTCACGCAATTCTAATACGTGTTGCTCCCAGTACTGGCTGGTATTAAACCATGGGAAGGCCAGCGGAAAAGCCGGATCATTCCAGCGCCGAGCTAACCATGCGGCATAGTGCATCATACGCAAACTACGTAACGCTTCAATCAGATGCAATTCATTTAGTTCCAGCGTGGCAAACTCTTCATAGCCTTCCAGCAAATCACATAGCTGTTCAGTCATCTCCTGACGCTCTCCTGATAACAGCATCCACAAATCCTGAATCGCCGGGCCATTACAACAGTCATCCAGATCGACGAAATGCGGCCCATCATCGGTCCACAGGACATTACTGCGATGACAATCCCCATGCAAACGGATACTCTGGTATCGACCACAACGATCAAAAGCGACCTGGATTTGTTTCAACAGGTCTTCAGCCAGGGTTTGGTATGCCACTTCCAGATAGCTCGGGATAAAACCATTTTTCTGCAAATAATCAGCAGGCTCATTACCCATTCTATTTATTTCGATATTATGTCGATGTTTGAATGTTGATGCCCGCCCGACATTATGAATACGTGCAATAAAACGTCCCATCCAGTTTAAATCTTCTCTGCATTCTAAATCCGGCCATCGTCCACCACGCAAAGGAAAAATTGCAAAACGGTAACCTTCAAATTCGAATTTCGTTTTATCATCTTTTATTATGGGGGCAACAACCGGTATTTCCTGCTCGGCCAGATCCAGTGAAAATTGATGCTCTTCCTGAAGGGCTTCGTCACTCCAGCGACCGGGTCGGTAAAACTTGGTTATGATGGCATCGCCCTGTTCCAGCTCACAGCGGTAAACACGGTTTTCGTAACTATTTAGCGCCAACATACGCCCACTGGTTTCATAGCCTAAGGAATCAACTGCAGACAGTATGGTCTCGGGCGTTAAATCAGTATAATCCTGCTTTAATGGAATATTATTTTTATTATCTTGCATGACACATTTAATACTATTATGACTACCACTATTGAAATATTGGCGCCTCAACCAGAAATTGAATGCTGGGCGCAAGGCACTGAACCACCACTCAACGAATTAATCGGTCAGGTGGTACTTATCGAAGTTATCCAGGTCAATTGTCCTGGCTGCTTCATTCATGCCTTACCCGAAGTTATCAAGTTGCATGAAAGCTATGAGTCGCAAGGATTAAAAACTTTCGTTATCGCCACAGCATTTGAACATTTTGAGCATAATACATTGAATAACCTGCAACGTCTTCTACAACATGGCGAAGTTCAGGGTGAGCCCTTATCGCAACTAAGCAAGGCTGGCTTTCTTATCGACGATAAGCTGCCTTACACTATTCCTTTTAGTGTCGCCATGGATAAGCTGGTAAAAAATGAAAAAGCAGTCACCCGCGAACATATCGATCAATTTATCCTCAGCCAGGTTCCTGATTTTTATCAGGACAAATGGGATGAGCGAAGAGAAAAAATTATCCAACAGGCCGAATCTTACCTGAAATCAAAAACATACAATGCACGTACCTTCGAAATGTACCATTTGCAGGGCACACCATCGAGCATTCTGATTGATAAAGAAGGTATTCTAAAACAGGTTTCTTTAGGTGCTGTGAATCAGCTTGAAACCGAGATACAGCAATTACTGAAGGCATGACACGCTTTAAATGATTCGAATTAACTCAGCGCAAGCTGGTGTTATTTATTATAATCCGCCTGTCGTTTATAACTAAATACACAAAATAATGGAAACAATCGCAGAAAAATTTCTTTATGCCAGCCGCTGGTTACTTGCACCAATCTACCTCGGACTAAGTTTTGGTCTTCTCATTCTGGGTATCAAGTTTTTCCAGGAAGTTATCCACGTAATGCCGTTGATATTTTCTACCAAAGAAGCCGATCTGGTATTAATTATTTTAGGCTTAATCGACCTATCGCTGGTCGGGGGACTGATTGTAATGGTGATGCTTAGTGGCTACGAAAATTTCGTCTCCAGCATCGATTTAGAAGAGGGTGCGGATAAACTACACTGGCTGGGAAAAATGGATGCCGGTTCATTAAAACAAAAAGTAGCTGCCGCTATCGTCGCAATTTCATCCATCCATTTATTAAAAATATTCATGAATGCCCAGGTTTACACTACTGACCAACTTAAATGGTATGTCATCATCCATCTCACTTTTGTTGTTTCAGCAATCGGCATGGCGTACGTCGATAAACTCAATCACCACTAAGATTATTTGAAATGCGCGGCATTGTTCCCCCCGATCCTGAATCGAAAGCATCAAATCTCGAATATGCCGTTATCTATGTACCCAAACGCAGTCGCAATCGCTTTGCAGCCAGCTGTGTCGATATTAAATCATGTGCAGCAGATGCACTTGACGAAGCGGATCCAGAAAATAAACTTTTTGCCGCACGTGTAAGCGGGCCTTCAAAATCTTCAGAAGGTCAGTTTATTTATTATCTTGTTGAATGGCTGGAATAGTTATTCCAGATCCTGTAAATCTTCCAGACTATCCTGAGCAATTTCTTTCACTTCTTCACTTTCATCAGCCAGCATCTTTTCAATAACGGTAATATATGACTTGTCTTTAGTCAGCGAAAGATAGTGACAGGCATCACCTCTCACACGAGCATCATCGTGAGACAGGTACTCAATTAAATGCGGGATGACAGATTTAAAAATATCAGACTCTGCTAATTCCTCGATGATAACGCCGACACCCAGCCGCACATTTATCTTTGCATCAGCATCAGCCATCAAATCGATGATATTGCTAAGGGTTTCAGGATGGCGCTGAATCAATTTATTGGCATAATCAATCTTACCTTCTGCCAGCACCTCCGAAAAATAGTCACTCACCCCCTCAAAACTGGAAGCACGCGACAACCACATCTCCAGCTCTTTTCTGGTTCTCGCCCCCTGTAGTTCAAACGGTCCAATTTGTAACCATGGCACACTACGCACACCTAAGTCAGCCGCTAATTCAGGTTTTTCTTCAATATTAACTATTTCCAGTTCGTTAATACTCCCCAATGCTTTCAAGTCCGATAATATAATTTTCATCGGCCCACAATACGTGCAATGACTAGCCATTAACATTAAAACATCAGGTGCTGGTAGCTGAATTTCATTGTGAGATTCAGTTTTTTTATGGTCATTTGTCATATAATGAAAATATAGCGTTTAAAGTGGAAGTAAATTAATAATGTTTAATAAATCGAATCTGCTCTACATCGGGTTATTTTTTTCTTTTACTGCACTGGCTGCAACCCCAACCGATCCGAATAATGTTGATGCAGACCTCATCTTTGAAGATACACAACTGGAAGAAGAGCTCACCTATCCTGACTGGTTCAAACTTTCTCTCGGCGATTTAAACGACGATCTTAAAGAAGCAAAAAAAGCAGGTAAAAAAGGCATTATCGCTTATTTCGGTCAAAAACGCTGCGCATACTGTGCGCAATTTTTCAAAACCAGCCTGTCAGATACCGATATTGTTAATTATCTACAAAAGCATTACGATGTCGTTGCCTTCGATATATGGGGCATCGATGATGTTATCGACACAGACGGTAAGAAATATACTGAGCGCGAATTATCAATACACTATAAAGCCAACTTCACTCCCTCATTAGTTTTCTATGATAGCGATGGGACACCGGTGTTTAGACTTCGCGGCTTTTACCCCCCCTATAAATTTCGTGCTGCGCTGCAATATGTCACAGAAAAATTTTACAAAAAAGAAACCTTTGCGGAGTATTTCGAACGTGCAAATCCCGGTGAATTTTTTCTGCTAGGCGGCTTAACCGAGCGAGATTTTTTTATGGAAAAACCATTTAACCTCGCACGTCCGATCAATAATAAAAAGCCCCTTGCTGTGTTCTTTGAACAGGGAAATTGCCATACATGCGATTTACTGCACAGCGGCCCACTTTCTAAAGACGAAACGATAAATGAACTCGTACAGATGAATGTCGTTCAATTCAATATGTGGACTGATACACCACTCACGACACCTGCGGGTAAAGAGACAACAGCAAAAGAATGGGCGAAATCACTTAACTTATTTTATGCGCCCAGTATTGTTTTTTTCGACCCCAAAGGAAAAGAAATTATTCGTGTTGATTCTGTTACACATTTCAACCGCTTATGGGGTGTGCTTGATTACGTCAACAGGGAAGGTTATATGACGACTGATGACTATCAGAGCTGGCGACTGCAACAGCGTAAGATCGCTAAATAGTGTCTACTAACAATATCATGTTAAATAATATCCAAAATAAACTCAATGAGCGCCTCTGGCAAGCAAATCAGTATGAACAGAACTGGTTTCAATCCCATCTAACACAGGCATTAAGAATTTTTTATGGAACGATTCGCGACCTGAGCGGTGGACTACCTTCACTTCGCGCTATGGGTCTGGTTTACACCACGTTACTATCATTAGTCCCTTTACTGGCTGTCAGTTTTTCCGTACTGAAAGGTTTTGGCGCGCACAACCAGCTTGAACCGGCGTTGATAAACTTAATGGAGCCACTGGGTGAGAAAGGCATACAGGTAAGCCAGCAAATAATTTCATTTGTCGATAACATGAAAGTTGGCATTCTGGGTTCACTCGGCTTACTGTTTCTAATTATCACAGTTTTATCACTGGTTAAAAAAATTGAAAGCGCTTTCAATTTCACCTGGCGCATTAACGTTACACGTAACATATTTCAACGATTCAGTAATTATTTAAGCGTTATTCTTATCGGCCCACTTTTATTATTCACTGCAGTCGGTATTAACGCATCCTTTAACTCTTCCACCATCATCGATAAAATTTCCGCCATTGAACCTTTTGGCACCATGCTATTATTTATCGGTGAAATCGTCCCTTATATTCTTACCATACTGTCTTTCACACTAATCTATATACTCATACCCAATACTAAGGTCCGATTTACATCTGCGGTATATGGCGCAGTCATTGCAACGATTTTATGGAAATCAATTGGTGCTCTGTTCAGCACCTTTATTGTCGATTCCACAAACTACACCGCTATCTATTCTGGTTTTGCGATACTAATTATATTTATGTTATGGATATACATAAGCTGGCTAATTATTTTAACGGGTGCATCTATATCTTATTACCATCAAAACCCAGACCGCATTTCAGATAAATCTCAGATTATTCGGTTAAGTTGTAGATTAAGAGAAAAACTTGCATTAACAGTTATGCAACTCATCGCAGCTAATTTCCATAACAACGAAGAAGCATGGACTTTGAAAACACTGGAAAAAAAGACAAAAATTTCTCAACCCGCATTAATGATTATTATATCCGCACTGATAGAAAATAATTTAATCACGATCACCGGCAAAAAAAATCAACAATTTTTACCTACTCAATCATTGGAAAACATTTCAATTAAAACGATATTAGCGGCAGTTCGAAGCGCAGAAGAAGTTCCCCAATTACGCCCTGATGATATCGATACCGCGCAACAAGTTGAAGATATTATAGTAACTCTGGAGAGTGCAATCGCTGATTCCATTAGCGAAAAAACACTCAGAGACCTGGTTTAACCTCTGCAGGATTGAATTAAAGCTTATGCAACTCTGGTTTAGTTTTCAGAAACTAAAACAACATCAGCGGACAGACAGCCCTGATCATCATCGCTGTAAATATCCACTGAAAAACCTAGCTGTAAATCGTTAATAGTTATTTCTTGCGAGCTAACACTGCCATCGACGATACCAAGTAAAAACATATCCGCCTCAGAGATATTGACACAGACATCACCGCTGAAGGCTCCATCAACCACCGTTATTGTTAACTCCGCTTCAACACCATCAATCGCTGCAATAACACCGCTCCGCTTTTCAGAATCAACCTCATTGTCTGCGATAACAAATGCTGCTTTAACTGCATCGATCGTAACCAGGTCTGGCACTGCTAATCCAAACACATCAACATCTGATCCATTTACAATTTTATCATTCGTGATGACAGCACCAAATTTATCAAAAATTCGTGCACCTGCAGCAATACTGACTGATAAAGCCGAACCGGGCGGAACTACATCATTATCATCATCAGTCTCAATTCCAAAACTATTATCTATTCCTACATCCGACGTTGCGATGCCAGTAAACAACGCCTGATTTTGCACTTCTGCGTCAGCCGCAATGACGATATGCAGAGCATTAATTTTTTCACTACCCGCTTTACCTAATACTGTAACCAGTGCATTATCTTCTAGCGTAGTTGAATCGACCACATCGATTGAAGCATCTTGCACAACTGTATCATCAGAAATGACTACGACCATACAACTGTCATCAACCTGAACGACTTCTGTATTACATAATTGAAATTCGTTTTCTGATTTAGCCAATATCTTACCGTCTAGCAATACTAGCTTTAATTCTTCTTTACCAAGTATGTTGACAAAAATGACTGGACGGAAAATATATTTACCATTCCCGGTAACAACAACCTTAATAGATTTATTTGCATCCATGTCCAGTTCAATCATCAGATTCGAATCACTGACAACATCAAAGGTTCCTTTCGGGTTTAAATCAATTTTTCCATTAGCCGGAAGTTTTGCGATATTCGATTCTAATACATTACCCTCATCATCAAGTTTAACCAGCTCCACCTGGCTCACATTCAGGCGAATTTTACTGTAAGTACCTACAGGCACTGTGGTTGTCGAAAGCCAGTCAGAATAATTTTGCAGCGCTAATAAGTTAATGACGCGAGTCTCTTCAAAAAGAACAACTTCTGGCGCCTCGTCGTCATCACTTAAAAAACTGATTGATTCCAGTGTGATATTTATTTGATCAAAATCATCAGTCGGACCATCTGTTAACAAAAGTGAAACCCGACCCGTATTTGATGACGAGGCATTCCCGTTAGAACTATCAGAGGAACCACACGACGATAAAACAGTCAGAACCAATAAGATAAAAAATGTTTTTACTAATTTAAGGTTATTCATACTGATTCACTCTATGTGTTATTCATTTACTATTAAGATGTAACAGGGATTACACCCTGTACAGGAACAAACTATTGATACATTAGATTTATCTTATTTATATTAACTCCATATAGCAATACCCATACATCGGACATGATATTTCCCCCGAATAGACAGTTATGCTATAGATATTGAAATTAACAGAGGAAAACCATGGGCTTACAGAGCATTCCAGCAAAAGATGAGGCGCTTCCCGGTCGCGAGAAACGCATGTCCGTGCCTGACAAACACTTCGTTAACGGCAATTCTCTTCAGCCGCCATTTCCTGATGGCCTAAAACAAATTGTGTTTGGCATGGGCTGTTTCTGGGGTGCAGAGCGTAAGTTTTGGCAACTCGGTGGGATTTACACTACTGCCGCGGGTTATGCCGCAGGTATGACACCTAACCCGACTTATCAGGAAGTATGCAGCGGCATGACGGGTCATAACGAAGTGGTATTAGTGGTATATGATCCCGACAAAATTAAATTTGATACCCTTCTTGATACTTTCTGGGAATCACATAACCCGACGCAGGGCATGCAACAGGGTAACGACCGAGGCACACAATATCGTTCAGGCATTTATGTATTTGATGAAGAGCAACGCGAAGCAGCGGAAGCCTCTTGTCGTGCGTTTCAACAAAAATTAACACTAGCGAATTTCGCAACCATTACAACCGAAATAATTGACGCACCTGAATTTTATTATGCAGAAGATTATCACCAGCAGTATTTAGCGAAGAATCCGAATGGGTATTGCGGTCTGGGTGGAACGGGTGTGAGTTGTAGCTGACCTTTAAAAATGATTCACCACAGAGGCACAGAGTACACAGAGAAAAGATAATGTATATTAATGCGACCTACAAAAGGTCTTAACACCACTAATTGTTTTCTCTGTGTACTCTGTGCCTCTGTGGTGAATAAGCTTTTGACTTTGTTAACGTCATCCGGGAAAGCTCGATTTCAGCCGAACTAGTACTCACAAAGAAGCAATGATTTGCCCGTCATAGATGGTGGTTGTTGCAATCCCATCAACTGTAAAACTGTTGGCGCTACTGCACTTAAATCACAACCAGGCCTCAGGTGCCAGTTAGCTTCATCTATAACCATACAAGGCACGGGATAGAGAGTATGTTGCGTATGCGGTTCCTGCGTAACAGGATCGACCATCTCATCACAGTTACCGTGGTCGGCAGTCAGTATCACTGAAAAGCCAGATTCTTTTGCCGCATCCAATACCCGTCCCACTTCGGTATCAAGCGCTTCTACTGCTTTCAATACCGCTTCGCGTATAGCTGTATGTCCGACCATGTCACCATTAGCAAAGTTAACCATGATGAAACCATAATCACCCGATTGCAGACCTTCGATAACTTTGTCAGCTACACCGGCTGCACTCATCTCAGGTTGTAAATCGTATGTGGCTACGTCAGGTGAATGCACCATGACATGGTCCTCACCGGCAAAAGGTTTCTTTTTACCGCCATTAAAAAAGTAGGTAACGTGGGCATACTTTTCAGTTTCAGCGCAATGCATCTGTTTGTAACCCGCACGACTGACAACAGACGCGACCGTTGCCTGCGGACGTTCCGGTGCATAACCGATAGGCAATAAAAACTCCGGGTCGTATTCTGTTAAACAGGTCACCTGCGCACCAGAGAAATCACCAGTATCAAAATCATCGAATTGATCCTGACTCAAGACAGCTGTTAATTGACGTGATCGATCGTTTCGGAAATTGAAGAAAATAACATTATCATCAGATTGAATTAACTCGGCATTATCAAGCACTGTCGGAATAATAAATTCATCGGTCTCGTTATTTGCATATGCCGCCTCTATTGCATAATGCGCGGTTTCAGCTTTACGACCTTCACCGTTAACCATTGCCTGCCAGGCGAGTTCAGTACGATTCCAACGGTTATCTCTATCCATTGAATAATAACGACCACACACGGTAGCGATACTTCCACCGGCATCTTCCAGTGCGCTTTCAATTACAGGTAAGAAGGTTAATGCAGACATCTGCGCGGTATCACGACCATCAGCCGTCAGGTGTACAATCGGCTTAACCTTATTATCCACACATAATTTTATTAAAGCCAGGAGGTGGTTGATGTGGCTATGAACACCACCATTTGAAGTCAGCCCCACCAGATGTAATGGTCTATCTGTAGCGGCAGCATCTTCCACTGCTGCAAGTAAAGCGGCGTTAGTGAAAAATTCACCGCTTTCGATTTCATCATTGATACGAACTAAATCCTGCTTGATGACAGTACCACTTCCCAGGGTCATGTGACCGACTTCTGAGTTACCCATTTGACCATCAGGCAAACCGACTGAACTGCCACATGCATCTAATGTAGTATGAGAATTTCTTGAAAAATATTCATCCAGGCGCGGGGTATTCGCTTCCTGTACTGCATTATTAATTCTACTTGGGTTAACACCAACGCCATCCAGAATGATCAGGAGGGTGGGTTTTCGGGGAACGCTTCTATCGACCATAAGAGCTCTCTGCCCTTCTCTTCTTTTTATGTGTTTGTATTTAGCGCGCTATTTTACACTATTGAGAGTGTTATCAGGATTTTTTATCTGTTTCGTCTGTTGAATTGTCATCTTCAGCATCTTCATCCTGGTTATTTTCTTCCTCTTCAGCCTCAGCCTCATCGAAAAGTTTTTCCATATCTTCATCATTGAGTGGATTGCCATATTCATCATGGTCATCCGGTGGAATATCACCGGCAAACCCTGCTGGTTTTTCTTCAATCAAAGTGAACTCATCATTTTCCATGATGACCTCTTCTTTCTCTTCATTCTCTTTGAGGAAAATCCGTGAAGCGATCAAACCAAGCTCAAATAATAACCAAATTGGAATAGCTAACAGTGACTGCGATATAACATCCGGCGGGGTCAGCATCATGCCAACAACAAACGCACCGATGATGATGTAAGGCCGTTTTCCTGCCAACTTATCAACATTAGTGATGCCCGCCGCAATAATCAAAAATGTCGCAACAGGCACCTCAAAAGCAATTCCAAATGCCAGAAAGATTGCAATTATAAAATCAAGGTACTGGCCAATATCGGTCATGACGGCGACGCCTTCTGGCGCAATACCGATAAAGAAGCCAAATAGGATAGGGAAAATTACATAATAGGCAAAAGCGATGCCGCAATAAAACAGGACAACACTGGAAATCAGCAACGGCGTCGCCAGACGTTTTTCGTGGCGATATAAACCGGGCGCAATAAACGCCCAAATTTGATGTAACAAATAAGGAATAGTCAGCAGTACTGATAACAATAACACCAGTTTAAACGGCACTAAAAAAGGCGAAGTCACACCAGTCGCAATCATCGATGTGCCTTCCGGCATTAAAGCCAGTAGAGGTTTTGCAGCGATGGTAAAAATATCTTCAGAGAAGGCAAACAGTGCGATAAAGACAATGAGAATCGCCAATACCATATGCAACAAACGGTCACGTAGCTCAACCAGATGATCCATCAAGGTTTGCTCTTTTTCCTGTTGCGCTTCTTGCTCTGACATTTACTTGCTGAGTTTACTTAGATTAAGGCTCATCTATCTCTTCGTGTGATATTTTATTTTTTTCTGATGATTTTTCTTTCTTCTCTTCTGTCTCTTCATCATAAAAAGAATGAGAAGGGGTATCCGTTAAGATATTATCTGCAGAAACATCCGGTTTAATATCATCCATACCCGATTTTAATTGTTGTTGCAGTTCGTTGATCTGCACTTCCTGATTATGCAACATACGTTTAAATTCACCTACATCAAGTTCCGATTCAACTTCACTGCGCACACCCTCTATATAACGACGCGCTTTACCAACAAAAAAACCAGCTTGTCGCGCAGCACCAGGTAGACGCTCCGGGCCGATGACGACCAGAGCTAACACTAGAATAAGGAGAATTTCCCAGAAACCAATATCAAACATATGAGGCGTAATTAATCTACAACCTCAAAATAAAATGAGGTTGCTGACGATAGTAATTTAAACGTTATCTTCTTTTTTAACGGATTCTGACTTCGCTGCGTTATCAGAAGCTTGCTCAACTTTACTTTGATCTGCTGCTTCATCATCGCCAGTCTTTACTGCACTTTTAAAACTTTTGATTGCAGAACCTAAATCACCGCCAACGTTTTTTAATTTCTTAGTGCCAAAGATTAAAATCACGACAGCTAATAAAATTAATAATTGCCAAACACTTATACCCATAATCTTTTCTCTCTATCATTTAACTTTTAAATAATAATCAATCATCTGATTATTTTAATTTCCCGCTGTCACTAGTCGACACATCGAGCTTGTATATTCACTTGCGTGCCGCTTTTTCTTCATGTCCCGATACACCAAAGCGACGTGCTAGTTCTTTTAAAACATCATCCGATGACAATCCCTGGTCTGCCATTAATACCATGGTATGAAACCAGAGGTCTGCTATCTCATAAACCAGCTTATCTCGATCACCATCTTTGGCAGCCATCACGGTTTCGGTCGCTTCTTCACCTACTTTTTTAAGGATAGCATCTAATCCCTTATCATACAGGCTTGCGACATAAGAAGTATCAGGCGCAGCTCCTTTACGCTGTTCCAGTATTTCAGTGAGTTGAGCCAGTATTTCTGAATTATTCATCTTTTTATTTATATATGTCGCCTGGATCTTTAATTACCTGTTCGACTTCTACCCATTTTTCGCCCTGTAATTGACGATAAAAACAACTCTCTCGCCCAGTATGACAGGCGATGCCACCCTGTTGTTCCACTTTTATCAGGATAACGTCTTCGTCACAATCAAAGCGGATATCAACCACTTTTTGCGTGTGACCAGATTCTTCGCCTTTATGCCAAAGTTTTTCTCTGGAACGTGACCAGTAAACTGCTTCTTTTTTATCGGCCGTTAACTGCAGGGACTCCCTGTTCATCCATGCCATCATCAAAATTTTTCCACTGCTGGCATCCTGTGCGATAGCTGGAACCAGACCGTTTTCATCAAAACGTATTTCATCCAGCCAGTTCATTATAGACGCATCTCGATACCGCGGTCAGCCATGTGTTGTTTGGCTTCCTGTATGGTGTATTCGGCAAAGTGAAAAATGCTGGCGGCCAAAACAGCATCGGCCAGACCTTCAGTCACGCCATCGACAAGATGATCGAGATTACCTACGCCACCCGATGCAATAACAGGAACAGTAACAGCTTCAGAAATAGCACGTGTTAACGGTAGATCAAAACCGATTTTGGTACCGTCTCTGTCCATGCTGGTCAGCAAGATTTCACCTGCGCCATATTCGACCATTTTTTTCGCCCACTCGACTGCATCGAGACCTGTGGGTTTACGGCCACCATGGGTAAATATTTCCCAGCGTAAAGGCTCGCCATCTTCGCTGACTTTTTTAGCATCGATAGCGACCACGATACATTGCGAACCGACTTTGTCCGATGCTTCACGAACAAACTCAGGATTAAAAACAGCAGCCGTATTTATCGCGACCTTATCTGCACCCGCATTGAGCATTCTGCGAACATCATCAACGGTACGAATACCGCCGCCGACAGTTAAAGGAATAAACACCTCATTCGCGACTTCTTCAACCACATGAACGATGGTCTCGCGATCATCGGAACTGGCAGTGATATCAAGAAAAGTGATTTCATCCGCGCCTTCTTCATCATAACGACGCGCAACATCGACCGGGTTGCCAGCATCACGGATATCGACAAACTGCACGCCTTTTACTACACGACCGTTATCAACATCGAGACAGGGAATGATTCGTTTTGCTAATGCCATATTTAAATTCTTTCGTTCTACAAAGATAAGCTTTCAACCACAGAGGCACAGAGGACACAGAGTTAATCTATATTTACGAGCCATGGCTCGGTTTTAAAATAAATTGTTTTTCTCTGCGCCCTCTGTGCCTCTGTGGTGAAATATGTTTTAAAGTTTATTGCTGATCCAGCCAGGCCTGTGCTTCTTTCAAGTCGATGGTGCCTTCGTAAATGGCACGACCGGTAATCGCCCCCATAATGCCTTCATCTGCAACCTTGCTTAGTGCTTTGATATCATCCATATTGGTAATACCACCCGATGCTATGACCGGGATTTTAATTGCCTGCGCCATTTTCAATGTTGCTTCAACATTTACGCCTTTCATCATGCCGTCACGTGAGATGTCGGTATAAACGATAGCTTCAACACCGTCATCCTCAAACCGCTTCGCCATATCAATTACATCGTGTTTGGATAGTTTGGACCAACCATCAACAGCCACTTTTCCATTCTTAGCATCTAACCCGACGATAATATGCGTTGGAAACTCGGCACATATCTCGGAAATAAAATGCGGCTCATTGACTGCTTTTGTCCCCACGATCAGGTAGTCAACTCCAGCATCGAGATAGGCTGCAATGGTGTCTTCATCACGGATACCACCGCCTAGTTGAATTTTTAAATCTGGATAAGCGGCTGCAATATCATGTATCACATCTGCGTTGACCGGTTTGCCTGCAAAAGCGCCGTCCAGGTCAACGATGTGCAAACGACGAGCACCCGCATCCACCCATTGTCCAGCCATCGCGACTGGGTCATCAGAAAATACAGTACTCTCATCCATATCGCCCTGACGCAGGCGCACACATTGCCCTTCTTTTAAATCAATTGCGGGTATTAATATCATATTCAGATCGGTCTCGTTTATTCAGTTGTAATTTTATGCCTGCCCATTCCAATGACAAAAATTCTTAAGTAATTGTAAACCATCGTGTGCACTTTTTTCAGGATGAAACTGCGCGGCAAAAACATTATCTTTTGCGATGACAGATACAAAATCGATACCGTAATCCGTGGTGCCAGCGGTTAACGATTTATCATCCGGGTCAACATAATAACTATGCACAAAATAGAAACGGCTATTATCCGGTATGTCACGCCACAGTGGATGCGACTGTTTCTGCGAAACTTGATTCCATCCCATATGCGGCACTTTCAAATGTTGCATTTTCGACTTTAGCCTGTCATCAGCAAATGCACGTACATCACCCGAATATAGATTCATGCAGGCAACGCCCTGATTTTCTTCACTGTGCGCCATTAATACTTGCATGCCCATACAAATACCCAGAAATGGTTTTTCGCTAGCGGCATGTAAAACCACTTCATCCAGTTTTAAATCTTTCAACTGTTTCATACAGTCGCGCGCAGCGCCCTGCCCAGGAAAGACGATACGTTCGGCATTAGCAATATCATCTGCATCTGAACTGACGATAACTTTTTGGTTATCGGCAACAACGTGTTCCAACGCCTTTGATACAGAACGTAAATTACCCATGCCGTAATCAACGACAGCAACTATTGAACTCATGAAAATAAAACTCGTTTCGCTTATAAAGTGCCTTTGGTGCTAGGCATCACACCTTGCATGCGCGGATCAGCAGCCAATGCCATACGCACAGCACGACCAAACGCTTTGAATATAGTTTCAGCGATATGGTGGGCGTTGTCTCCACTTAGATTATCGATATGCAATGTGACATTGGCGTGGTTGATAAATCCCTGGAAAAACTCGTGGAACAAATCCACATCAAAGTCACCAATGCTGGAACGCACAAACTTAACGTTATATTCAAGACCTGGGCGCCCGGAAAAATCGATAACCACGCGTGACAATGCTTCATCCAGCGGAACATAAGCGTGACCATAACGCACGATACCTTTTTTATCACCTATCGCCTGAGAAACCGCCTGTCCAATTGTAATACCTATATCTTCAACCGTATGGTGCGCATCGATGTGCAAATCACCTTTAGCTGTAATATCAAGATCGATCAAGCCATGACGCGCCACCTGATCCAACATGTGCTCAAGAAATGGCACGCCGGTATCCATATTGCATTCACCCGACCCATCCAGATTAACTTTTACCTGAATCTGTGTTTCCAGTGTATTTCGTTCAACACTTGCCTGACGCTGAGTCATTATTTCTCCAGTTACTCTTTATTGTGATTATATTGTTAAATTAAATGTTACCGGCCCATCATTGAGCAATTCTACGGCCATGTCTGCTCCAAATCTGCCGGTCTGCAACCAGTTTTCTGGTAAACTTTCAGCCAATGATTCGCCTTTTACGTGCATTATATCAATAAGTTGGTTAAACAGCGCGAATCCTTTTTCCGGGTCAGCCGCACTTGAAAAACTGGGCCTCAGCCCTTTTTGTGTATCAGCTGCCAAAGTGAATTGCGGCACCATCAGAACCGATCCACGTATGTCCATGACACTGAGGTTCATTTTGTCTTCACTGTCTGAAAAAACGCGGTATTTTAATATTTTATCTGCCAGCTTCTCAAGCGAGGCATTTTCATCTTTTTTTTCTACGCCCAGCAGTACCAGCAAGCCCTGATCGATTTGCGCTATCTTATTACCACTCACTGAAACGGAGGCATATTTAACCCTTTGTATCAATGCAATCATAGAGTTACAAGACTTCTGCCGCCTCGCCAATCAGCATGATTCAGAACGAATAAAAAGTATTGTAGGAATTTTCCTACACACTCTTCCAGTTCTCGCTGATGGTAAAACCCAGACCAGTTAGCCATAATAAGTATCAGGGACATAGGGAACGAGCCGTAAATGGACATAGGGATATAGGTAGCTTTTTAGGACTTAACAAGGAAAAGGACAAAGGACAGACAGAGTTTACACGGATTTTCACTTCCAGTGGACTGGAATTCTAAGGACAAGCTATAGCGCGTGGCTCATCACCAAGCATGGACCTAAAACCCCAACTACACGTTGGGGTTTTTTATGTACAGGATGTACGGTATGTCGCGGTGCCATGGATGGCAAAGAGCGACGCATGTCCAGGGATGGACGGTATATCGCAAAGAGCCAGGGACGGCGGTGTGAATATGCACATGGATGTGAGGTATGCCACAAGGAGCCATGGAGGCGATGTGGCGATGTCCCGGGATGCACGGTATATCGCAAGGAGCAAGGGAGGCGGTGCGAATATGCACATGGATGTGAGGTATATCGCAAGGAGCCAGGGATGGCGGTGCGAATATGTCCAGGGATGGACGGTATATCGCAAGGAGCCAGGGATGGCGGTGCGAATATTCACAGCCTGGCCGACACCTCAAAGAGCCGCAGATAGCGAGTCCTCCGCTGACCGGTTACTATCGAAACAATCCAAACTCAGTAACCAACTGCCTCTTTATCAAGCAATGTAATCTCTGGGTTCAGGTTATTTAGGCTCAACCATTTATAGGCACTTTCAATATCAACAAATAATCCCACATTAATGCTAGAAGCTGCTGAAAGCAGTTTGTGCAATTTAGCCAGGGCAACCGGATAAGGCTTTTCTGCCAAAATAGCCATCGAAAAACCTAATCGGTCTCGCCCCTGATTCAGATTGATATGCGCAACGTGATGGATATCTTCCTCGGAAATGGCATCGGCATTAGCATCCAGAGCATCAAATATCT
>Ga0316209_1000656_pt1 | contig 52511 bp, 54 predicted proteins | sample 6monopyrite_MG_FD_204945 | JGI IMG/M metagenome (GOLD analysis project Ga0316209, IMG submission 204945) | Microbial mat bacterial communities from mineral coupon in-situ incubated in ocean water Damariscotta River, Maine, United States -... | ecosystem: Environmental > Aquatic > Marine >... | reverse complement strand
CCACAGCAAGCGCATTCTTTTGCTCAAGATAGACATCAGGTAAAGCCTAAAGCAATAAAGATGACCAGGCGCATGGTTGAGCAAATTAAACATGGCCTGGAGCAGCAATGGAGTCCTGAGCAAATACAGGGTCGATTACTTGAGCAAGCATTAGAAGCGGTCCGTCCAAAAACTATTTATGATTTTATAGCACAGGACAAAGCAAGTGGTGGCGATTTATATAAAAACCTTAGGCATAAAAAATATAAAAAGCGAACCGGCTCAGCAGACACACGGGAGCAGATGCGGTTGCGTATCTGCCCCCGTAATATACTACGGGATTTGTTCTGGGCGACTTTCAGGACTTTTACGGACAAAGGGCTGCCATGCCCAGAGCTGATAACGACAAATTTGTTATTAATGCATTAGAGAATCTAAGCGGCAGTAATGATCTGATTAACCTGCGAAGTCGTGGCCGATCAATGCGTCCATTTACAAAAGTGGCCGATCTCAGAGCGGTTGCAGATCAGGAATTTCGCATTAAGGAGCAATATTACAGGAAAAATTAAGCGAAGTTGGATATAAAATAAAAGCACTGCAAAAAAATGCCACAAATAAAAACAACCAATCAGGAATCAGCCCACAACAATTAAGAGAGATAAACAAATTCAGAACTCAACATATCGCCATTAGGAAAGATTTACGAAATGTGCAACATGCCCTCAGTAGTGACATCAAAAAACTGGGAAGTAAATTAAAAATAATTAACATTTCATTAATCCCACTAATTATAATTATTCTTGCCTCTATATTAGGTATTGCTCGAATGAAACGGGCAAATTTTAGACAGAAAAACAATTAATCCAAGCGAATACATCTATGGCGCCTCTGCCGTAAATATTGCACGCAGCGGAGCATCATATCCTTCAATTGTTTTAGAACTGTCATTCGGGTCTAAAAAATTTGTTAATGAGTGGAACTGCATCCATTCTGTAGTGCGCTGCTCTTCTGTGCTGGTGACAGTTTCATCTATTAGTTTTACATTTTTAAAACCACAGCGCTGCAGCCACTTAATCATGGCCTGACTACTGGGTAAAAACCAGACATTACGCATTTGTGCATAGCGATCTTCTGGCATTAACACCTGAAACTCATCACCACTAATCACCAGTGTTTCCAGCACCAGTTCGCCACCTGATTTTAAACACTGTTTTAACTGAAACAAATGTTCTATCGGTGATTTTCTATGGTAAAAAACCCCCATCGAGAACACCGTATCAAACGCCCTTAAGTTATCTGGTACGGCTTCAATTCCAAGAGGCAAAACATAAACACGATCATCGTTAATATAATGCTGTAATGCCTGAAACTGCATTACAAATAGCGGTGAGGGATCAATCCCTATAACTAGATCAGCACCCATACCACGCATACGCCAGCTATGATAGCCGTTTCCACACCCCACATCCAAAACAGTTTTCCCATCTAATGGTTTTATCAGCGGAAATAATCGCTGCCACTTAAAATCAGAACGCCATTCAGTATCTATATCAACTCCATGAACATGATACGGGCCTTTTCGCCAGGGCATCAACTTTTTTAGAGTATTTTTTAAATCTTCCTTTGCATTTTCAGATAGCCGTTTTTCAGGCACAATTGAAACCTGATCTGTATTTAATTCAATTTTTTTTGCTTTTATTTCTGGCAGTTCATTTAATGCATCCTGCCACCCCTGTAATTTCCCATAAGTGTCATTGCATAACCCCTGATCAATTTGAGCATCAAGATTTTGCAACCATGCATGCAGTTCTTTATCACGCATTAATTCATATAACCGACTAATATTTATTCTAATCATTCACTGTGCACACTTATTTAATAGCTAAAATTGAAACAAAATTGAAACACTGAAACCAGACAAAAACTTCAGAAAAACCTGCCTGCTTTAACCGAGTTTTATGCTGTTCAACCGTTTCAGCGATTAATACGTTATCCAACGCTGATCTTTTTTGACTTATTTCCAAATCTGAATAACCATTGGCTTTTTTAAAATCATGATGCAATGAAATCAATCTATTTTGCTCAAGTGAGTCCTCAAAACTTATTTTCTCGGATAGCACAAAAACACCGCCTGAATTTAAACCCGCATAAATATTTCCGATTAACTCAGAACGCATATCCATAGAAATAAACTGTAACGTGAAGTTCATCACCACCAATGACGCATTTCGTATAGAAAAATCACAAATATCAGCCTCCTCAACAATGACTCTCGCCTGGCTTCTATGTTGAGCCGTTAAAGTTCGGCACTGTTTAATCATGGCCGACGAATTATCTACCGCAATGATATCTACATTCTCCTGATCAATACCCTGCTGTATTGCAAGTGTCGCTGCACCTAATGAGCAGCCAAGATCATAGCAACAACTATCGCGCGTAACAAAGGAACGGGCCAGCACCGGAAACATTGAAAGCAACGTGGTATAGCCGGGAACAGATCGACCAATCATGTCCTCAAATACTTTCACTACATCTTCATCGAATACAAAACCTGAGATAGCTTCCCGCGGCTGAGAATATAAATCATCCTGTTTAGCGGTACTTTTAGTTTTTGACTGGTTGATTTTTTTCATGATGCCTACAGAGTTTGAAACTGTGGCTATTTTAACAGGAAGTTAAAATTAAATCATAGCTGGAATATTTTTCACTCTAGCAAGCAACCCTGAGTCACTTATATAATAAATTTTGATTTGGCCAGTGGTTTTTTTGAAGCCTGACAGTAGCCTCGTCAGCTGACATTGGATCACCTAACAAATAACCCTGTATAATATCGCAGCGTGCCTTTTTAAGAAATTCAAGCTGCTCTGCAGTTTCAACACCTTCAGCAACAACTTTTAATTTAAGCTTGTGCGCCATCGCTATAATGGCCTCTACTATGGCTACATCATCTTCGTCATCTGGGGTATCTTTAATAAATTCACGATCGATTTTTAATTTATCGATTGTGAACCTTTTAATGTAACTAAAGGAGGAATAACCCGTGCCGAAATCATCAATAGAAATTTTCAGCCCCATATCGGACAATATACGCATGCTCTCTATTGTTTTTTCAACATTATCCATAATACTACCTTCCGTTAACTCCAACTCTAGCTGCTTGATGTTAGCGCCGGTTTCCCTAATAGTTTCTTCTACAATCTCATGCATATTTTGTTCATTAAAATCTCTGGCTGAACAATTAACCGCAACTTTTATATCCTGCAAACCCAGATCTTGCCATATTTTAATTTGATGACAAACCATAGTAAGGACTTTTCTGGTGATTGAAAATATTAAACCCGTTTCTTCAGCTATTGGTATAAACTCATCAGGGAGGATTACTCCCTTCTCAGGATGATTCCATCTTATTAACGCTTCAAACCCACTAATCTTGGCTTTATTTAAATTTATTAATGGTTGAAAATATGTTTCAAACTGATTTTCCTCTATAGCCTGCCTCAGCTCATTCCCAACACTTACCCGCCTTACAACTTCTTCACGAATATTTTTATCAAAACATTCGACACGGTTTCTGCCTCTTGATTTGGCATGATATAGAGCAGCATCTGCATCTTGTAATAATCGAGTTACCGAAGTGTCTTTATCATCAACAATAACCACACCCACACTTGCTGATGGGTATAGACTAAACCCATCAATTATTAACGGCTGTTTAAGGGCTTCATTTATAGATTTCGCGTATTCGAGTACGCCCTCATCATCAGTTTGCATACATTTAAATATTGCAAACTCATCTCCACCTAATCTCGCCAGAATCTCATTCTCATCTATTTTATGATTTAGAGTATCCGATATTTTTACTAAAAGTTTATCTCCTAACTCATACCCAAAACATTCATTAATCAGATTAAAATAATCCAGATCAATAAATAAAATAAATAGTTTACTAGCGCAATTATCTTCATTTATACGCGCTTCAACATAACTTGAAAAATGCGCTCGATTCGCAAGACCCGTAAGTTCATCATGCCTCAACTGCCAATCTAATGCTTTACGTGCTGAAATATCACTTGCTACCAATGTTGCAGCAACCACTTCATTGTTTTTATAATTTGGCGTTATTCTACCTTCTGACCAGGCAATTTCGTTGCCTCCTGTTGATGTTGCATATTCAATGCTTTTACTTTCTCCATTTTCAAAAACTTCTTTCACTGTTTCCATAACTTTTTCGCGAAACCCTTCCTTGATATCGGCATAATAATTTCCACCTACTGCCTGATCAATCATTCGCCATGGATTGTGATTAACAAACATTATATTACCATCTTTATCCAGTATCATAATTGTATCTTCAACACTATCAACCACCGTTCGGTATTTTTCTTCGGACTCCTCTATTTGATGTAACCGTGAAATACTTTCACAGCTTAAACTCCATTTTGTTGTTAGTGCTGTTGCCAATTGCTGAACTTCAACCATATCAAAAGGTTTTTTTAAAATAATTAAACGGTCAGATGCACCAAGATGATAAAGCACTTCATTCCATGAGTAATCTGAATAAGCCGTACAAATGACCAGTTGAATTTGAGAATCTATGACCCAGATTTTCTTTATAGTCTCTAGCCCATCCCAGCCAGGAGGCATACGCATATCAACAAATGCCATTGCATATGGGCGACCTTCTTCGTTAGCTGCGATTACTTTTTTATAGCCCTCTTCACCCTGAAATGCAGAATCTAGTTCATACTCAATGATTAAATCATCGCTTAAAACATCTTCAAACAGACTTGCTTCCAGCTCGTCATATTCTGTTTTACTTTCTTTTACACCGAGTATTTTTATAAAGTCTTCATGTATCCGGGTATCATCATCAACTATTAAAATTCTGCGATTTTCAAATTCGGTCATAGTCAGGCTCACCCTCCTTTTCGCTCATCAAAAGGAAGCCATAACAAAAAACTAGCACCCTTTCCATGTCCGTCACTTTTAACCGATATTCTTCCACCTAATTCACTGGCGACTATGGCACTATGGTGCAAGCCAAATCCATGCCCATCTCGTCTTTTTTTAAATCCGTATTCAAATAAATGTGACATATCATCCTTATCAATACCAATCCCATTATCACTTATTTCCAACAATGCCATATCCTCATCCACACTGATATTTATCATTAAATTTTTAATATCATTATCACTTTCAACCATTGCATGCTTGGCATTACTAATTAAATTTATCATTATCTGTAATACTTTATGCTTATCGATATATAACGGCGGAATATCTATAAATGATCTCGATACCTTTACACCGTGGAGGCCCATTCCCTGAACATTCATCCTCAATGCATCTTCAACCAGCTCTGACAACTTTATCTTCTCTCTTACTCCGTAACTGCCTGCATGTGATTGTTGCATATTGATTACATTTTTTATGTGGTCAATATTACTTACCAGTTCATCTAGCTCGCCATACATTTCTTCTTTTTCTAAATTCAACTGCTCAGACAAAAGAGAGAGAAACTTCGGAACTTTTTTACCTGCCTCATCCTTACTGATAAAGTCTGCAATATTGCTTTTATTATTTTCTAGCATTTTTACCACACGATCCAGATTATCTGTTTTTGAATTTCTCATTTTTTCCCGAATTACCGAGACGGATACATTCACGCTATTCAACACATTGCCCACATTATGCAGTACACCACTTGCGACTTCTGCCATTCCAGCGCTTCGTGCAATATCACCCATTTTTTCATTTAGCTCTTTTAACTCAAATGTTCTTTCATTAACTTTTTCTTCAAGCGCGTCATTAAGCTCATGTTCTATTCTCAATCTTTCCTTTATTTCACTTTCCAGGAGCCTGTTTATCTCCTCAGTTTCTATTGCGTATTTCTTAGCCGTTATTGCAGACACCTCAGCCTTTTCTTTTTCCTTCACAAGCTCTTCATCTCCAGCCTGAATCTGATCTAACATATTATTAAAAGAAACTATAAGATTACCAATTTCATCATCATTAGTCTGCTGCATTCGCAGACTATAATCTTTGCTTTTAGTGACGCTTTGAGCTACATATTTTAAACGTGTTATCGGTTCAGTGATATAATTTATTATTCTCTTTGAAAGGATAACGGTTGATATCATTAAACCTATAAATATCACCATTGATAATGGTGCACTCTTTACAGTTCTATAGCTTAAGTCATTTAAACTCGCTTTTATCTGAAGGCTTCCAATCACCATGCCTTCCAACAAAATTGGCTTATAGATATCGACATATTCACCTGTCAAATATGTTTTTTTTCAGAATTATAACCATCACAATTATAGGAGGATTTATCGGGCCTGTATTCTACGAACAATTGGTTATTGCTGGTTCTAATACAAGAATAAACGATAGAGGGGTGTGACTTTAAAAGCAGTAAGTGCTCACTCGCAGAATCGACATCTGAAAACGCAACTGAAGCCGAACTACTTTTAGCAACTAGATTTGCAACAACTTTAAGCCCAGAAACCACGTACTCCCTGGAGCCTGTTGAATTTACCTGTGAAATAATTATAAATGCGAGTGCCAGCACTACTCCCGTTATACTCATGTAAACTAAGATAAGTTTTTTATCTATACTTAAGTCATTCACTATACTCATCTTAGTTTCTTGATATTATTTGCATATAGTTAATTGAATTCATTATCTAATCTATGTAAAGCCAGCTATATCAAATACATCGATTAATTGTCCTCTTCAGTATTTTTATCTTCCAGTCCCTTTTTAAATTTCTCAAAATTTGCATAGCACTCATAAAGATTAGATTTTAGAGTTTGAATCTGTTTTTTCTGCTCAGATGCTTTAGCGGCTCTACGAGTCATTGCCAGTGCCATTTGTTGCGCCTCATCTGCATCGAAAGGTTTTTTAAGCACCAGCAAATGATCAGATGGCCCTAAAATGTCAACAATATCGATCCATGAGTAATCGGAATATGCGGTACAAATAACTATTTCCATGCTGGGGTATTGCTCCCAGATTTTAGCAATTGTTTTAATTCCATCCAGTCCCGGGGGCATTCGAACATCCATAAACACCAGCGAATAGCCATCACCCTCAAGTTCGGCTTTCTCAATCATTTCAAGTGCTTCTTCACCCTGAAATGCTGACTCCAGTTCATAATTAATATTTTTATATACCGGGTCCTGATCTGTAGAACCAAACAGGCTATCCGCCATCATATCCAGGTCTTTGCCTGAGTTATCGTTTGTCATCAATATTTTACGAAAATCTTCATGTATTGAGGGGGTGTCATCAACGATTAATATTTTATTGTTACTCATAATAGTTACTCTCTAAACTATACCTAATTCACTTGCACATTTTAATTTATACTGTCTGTTTTATGCTTCACTTATTAGAATAGACCTATTTTTAAGGACTTGCTGGATGGAGCAGAGTTGATTTCAGTCAAGATTGATTATCTAGGTCATCATCCCCAGTTTACCCCGGTTATAGCTCGGTGGCATCAAGATGAATGGCACCACATCAGCCCAGACCTAACCACTGAATTGCGGGTTAAACTCTATAATAGCTACTCAAATTCGGTGGATATCCCCTCGTGCTTTTTAGCTTTAGCCGATGATCAGCCGGTCGGATCGGCGAGTCTGGTTGTATCTGACATGCAAACCCATCCCCAATTAGGTCCGTGGCTGGCCAGTGTCTATGTACATGAAAATTACCGTCGTCAGGGCATTGCCAGTCAATTGCTTCAACGATGTATAGAGAGTGCACGTGAGGTCAATGTTAAAAAACTTTATTTGTTCACGCCAGGCCAAAGCAGTTTTTACCTGAAGCGCGGCTGGTTATTAATTGAATCCACCTTATATCAGGGAGAAAATGTTGATATTATGGAATTCGACGTATCAAGGCACACTTAGCATCTCAACATTATGTTTGATTTAAAGCACTTTACTCTGGACATCCAGAAGCTGGCTGATTTTAAGGCTATCAATCAGCAGTTAATCATTGGTCTAAATAGCAATATCAAGCTGGACTCAACCCGTAAATCACATCATTTTTTCGGTCGCTATGAAAATATTTATATTGATACCGATAAAATTCCTGCGCTGACTGATATTTTAAATGCGGCTAAAAGATTTTCTGCAGAAATATTATGCTGTGATGTCAGTGAACTCAAAGCCGGACTCTGGTTTAATATCATGAACCCAGGTGATAAAACCTCTTTACACCGGCATGATGATGATGACGAGCTATTATCCGCAGTATATTACGTGCAGGTTGCTGAAAATTCTGGCACACTGAACCTAAGAAAGGCACCAGTGGAAGTACAGGTAACACCCGAAACGGGTATGTTTGTTTTTTTTAAACCTGACATGCCACACGAAGTCAGTGAAAACTTAAGCAAGGAATGCCGCATATCACTTGGCATCAATATAGGCCCTGCTGCGAACACGGCTATATCAATGGACAGCGAATAAGACAAAACTAAATTATGAAACGAACAGCAATTATTTTTATTTTACTCGCCTCATTTGTTGGCGGCATTTTGTGGTATGGCAGCTCATTACCAGAGCTCAGTCACAATAGCGCAAGTCATCGCTTTAATCGCTCACCTGAATATATATGGCAATTGATTTTTGATTATCAACGTTATCCTGAATGGCGTGAAAATGTTTATTCAGTTGAAAAAACGCCTGGCACATTAGAACATGATGCCTGGAAAGAAATTGATGCAGATGGTATTACAACCCCATTTAAATTAATCAAAGCTGATCCTAATATATTTATTATTATTGAAGAAACGGGTAGAAAACCACAAAATTCGGGAAAATGGCATTTTGAAATAACAGCCGGTGAAGATGGCAAATCATCAACGTTGAAAATAACTGAGGACAGACCAATAATCAGTCTGGTCCCCAGGGTTATTAATCATTTACTCAATACCAGCACTAGCCACATAAATACTTATTTTCATTCAATAGAGAACAAAATCATGGGGGATATATTACGTGCCAAAAGAAATAAAAAGCAACCACCTGTAAACGATCAAGCCCCTACTGATAACAAAAATGAAGTGACGCCTTAAGTAATAACCTCACTTGCTTTTATTCATTTTTGAATACAGTGCAAGCGCAATTTATTTAAGTTAGTTAATCAAAAATTAATTGGACCGGTACAATATTTACTTCCACCCCGTCGCCTCAGCAACCGCATTACCAAGATCTGCAGGTGAGCGTGTAATTGCTACCCCTGCAGATTCCAGCGCTTTAAACTTTTCTTCCGCCGTACCTTTGCCTCCAGCAATAATCGCTCCCGCATGCCCCATGCGCTTACCTTTTGGTGCAGTACCGCCCGCAATAAAACCGGCAACGGGTTTTGAAACATTCGTCTGAATAAATTCAGCAGCTTCCTCTTCTGCAGTGCCGCCGATTTCACCCACCATTAAAATTGCTTCAGTTTGCGGATCATTTTCAAACATCTGCAAACAATCAACAAAATTCATACCGGAAATCGGGTCACCGCCAATACCAATGCAGGTGGATTGCCCAAAGCCCAGGTCCGTTGTTTGCTTCACCGCTTCATAGGTTAATGTACCCGAGCGAGAAACAATCCCTACCTTACCTGCCTGATGAATCTCCCCGGGCATAATGCCAATTTTACATTCACCCGGGGTGATAATGCCTGGACAGTTTGGGCCAATTAATTTTGCCCCCGCATGATCCACTGCAATTTTAACTTCCAGCATATCCAGTGTTGGAATACCTTCGGTAATGCAGACAATTAATTCTATACCTGCATCCACTGCTTCTAAAATAGAATCTTTACAAAACGGCGCGGGCACATAGATAACTGATGCAATAGCGGCAGTATGATTCACCGCATCTCGCACCGTATTAAACACCGGCAAATTTAAATGACTTTGCCCACCTTTTCCCGGTGTAACACCCCCCACCATTTGTGTACCATAGGCAATGGCCTGCTCAGAATGAAACGTACCCTGCTTGCCGGTAAAGCCCTGACAGATAACTTTGGTTTCACTATTAATTAATACGCTCATTACTTAATTCCTTTGGCAGCCGCTACCGCTTTTTCGGCGGCATCAGTTAGTCCGCTTGCGGCAATTATATTTAAGCCACTATTTTTTAATAAAGACGAACCGGTCTGCGCATTATTACCCTCAAGTCTAACGACAATAGGCACTTTAACACCAACCTCTTCAATCGCACCGATAATACCTTCTGCAATTAAATCACAACGCACAATACCGCCAAAAATATTTACCAGGACAGTTTTGACATTGTCGTCTGATAAAATAATTTTAAACGCCTCCGCCACTCTTTCTTTTGTTGCACCGCCCCCCACATCTAAAAAGTTTGCCGGGTCACCACCATGCAGTTTTATTAAATCCATAGTAGCCATGGCTAAACCTGCACCATTGACCATGCAACCGATACTGCCATCTAATGCTATATAATTTAAATCCCATTCTTTAGCACGATTTTCACGTTCATCTTCCTGTGAAGCATCACGCATTTCCATTAATTCAGGCTGGCGATAAAGGGCGTTATCATCAATATTTATTTTGCCGTCCAGACACAGCAGATTGCCTTCTTTGGTTACCACCAGTGGATTTATTTCAACTAACCCCAAATCTTTTTCAATAAACAACTTTGCTAGTCCGGACAATAATTTTGTAAACTGTTTAACCTGATTTCCCTGTAAACCCAAACCAAAAGCTAATTTACGACATTGGTAGGGCATCAATCCCAGCATCGGATCGACGGTGGTTCGCAGAATTTTTTCCGGGTTTTGCTCCGCAACTTTTTCAATTTCAACCCCGCCTTCTGTAGAGGCCATAACAACAACCCGGCGGGTAGCTCGATCAATAACCGCACCTAAATATAATTCATTTTCTATATTGCAGGTCTCTTCAATTAATACATGATTAATCGGCTGACCTTTGGCATCGGTTTGAAAGGTCACTAGATTGGTGCCGAGCATTTCGCCAACAAAATGCGTCACTTCATCACGCTTATCGGTTATCTTTACGCCGCCGGCTTTACCCCGACCGCCCGCATGCACCTGGGCTTTAACCACCCACTTATCTGTATCCAGCGCATCCAGTGCCGCAGACACATCAGCCACCGAACTCACCACTCGATTATCAGGCACCGGCATACCGTATTGCTGAAATAAATGTTTCGACTGGTATTCGTGTAAATTCATGTTTTATGCTCCAAATGAGACCAATAAAAAACTACCGCTAATAAAAATTAAATTTTCAATATGCATCTGACATATTAAAGTTGTGTGCCTGTGCGTTTATTAGCGTTAAATCACTTGCTTTTAAACTCTCAACGTTTTTTATTTACAATGTGTATAGCACGATCATCAACAGCAAGCGCTGCTTCATGCACAGCTTCTGCCAAAGAGGGATGCGCAAAAACAGTCAGTGCAATATCTTCTGCACTTGCCCCGAGCTCCATTGCAATAACGGCCTGTGCAATTAATTCCGAAGCGTCACTTCCCATAATGTGCACGCCAAGTATTCGATCAGTTTCGGCCTGCGATAATATTTTTACCATGCCACTGGTTTCACCCTGGGCTTTTGCACGTCCGCTGGCAACAAAGGGAAAGCTACCGAGTTTATAATTTTCACCAGCCGCTTTTAATTGCTGCTCGGTTTTACCCACCCAGGCAACTTCCGGGTGTGTATAGATAACCGCGGGTATCAAATCATAATTTATTGTGGCATATTTTCCTGCGATTAGTTCGGCCACCATCATGCCTTCTTCAGAACCTTTATGTGCCAGCATCGGACCACGCACCACATCACCAATGGCGTATACTCCCGGCTGTGAAGTTTCGCACTGATCATTGACATGAATAAATCCACGTTCATCGAGAATGAGATCAGCTTCATTATCAAAAACATAATCCGTATTAGGTTTTCGTCCCACCGCAACGATGAGTTTATCAAAGACGACTTTTTGTTCGCCTTTTTCATCCTGGTAAGTTACTTCGATTTGTTTTGTATTTTTAACGGTTGTAATTTTTGTATTCAACAAGCGGGCATTTAAACGAATATCCAGCCCCTGTTTTTTATATTGTCGTAGTGCATCACGAGCAATTTGCCGGTCTGCAACCGGTAAAAAAATATCCTGCGCCTCAAGCACAATAACCTGTGAACCTAATCGTCGCCATACGCTACCCAGCTCAAGACCAATGACACCCGCACCGATTACACCTACTTTGTCCGGCACCGAATCAAAAGATAAAGCACCACTCGAATCAACAATTAAATCATCGGTTAATGGCGCAACCGCCAGCTCAATGGAACTGGAACCACTGGCGATAATGATATGCTCTGCACTGTACTGTGTTTTTTCTTTCCCCTGAACCACCTCTATTTTTTTATCCGCCAGTAATTTTCCATTACCAGCTATGAAGGTTATTTTATTAGCTTTGAATAAAGCGGCAATACCTGCGGTAAGCTCGCTTACCACTTTATTTTTTCGCTGCATCATAGTTTTTAAATCCAGCTCGACTGATGCCAGCTTAATACCATGCTGTTCAAACTCTTTTTGCGCCTGCTCATACAGCTCAGAAGATTGCAGCAACGCCTTCGATGGAATACAGCCCACATTTAAACAGGTTCCACCGAGCGAATTTTTTCCCTGTTCATTTATCCAGTTATCCACGCAGGCGGTTTTAAAACCCAGTTGTGCACAACGAATTGCGCAAACATATCCCGCCGACCCTGCACCAATAATAATGACATCGAAATCAGTTGCCATCATCAGACTCCTACAATTATGCGCGCCGGATCTTCCAGCACATCTTTGATAGTCACTAAAAACTGTACGGCCTCAGCACCGTCTATAATTCGATGATCATAAGACAGCGCTAAATACATAACAGGTTGTGCCACAATCTCACCATTTTCCACCATTGCCCGCTGTTGTATTTTATGCATGCCTAAAATACCACTTTGTGGTGGGTTAATAATCGGCGTTGATAACATCGAGCCAAACACACCACCATTCGTTAATGAAAAGGTTCCACCGGTCATGTCTTCAATTTCGAGCCGATTATTTTTGGCTTTATCCACTAAGTCAGCGATGCCCATTTCAATTTCTGCCAGGCTCATTTGATCAGCATTACGCAAAACCGGCACCACTAAGCCACGGGGCGAGGCTACCGCCACACCTATATCAAAAAAACCATGGTAAACAATATCACCACCATCTATAGAGGCATTCACCGCTGGAAAACGGTTTAGCGCTTCAATACTTGCCTTTACAAAAAATGACATAAAACCCAGCTTCACATCGTATTTTTTTATAAATAAATCTTTATACTTGTTCCGCAAATCCATAATCGGCTGCATATTTACTTCATTAAATGTTGTGAGTATTGCCGCATTGTGCTGAGCATCAAGCAATCGTTCCGCAATGCGCGCGCGTAGTCGAGTCATGGGGACACGTTTTTCAATACGCTCACCCTGCATATCATTTGATGACTTAAACGGGGTTTTTACCGATGACCTGGCTTCATTTGTTCTAGCTTCATTTGTTCTGGCTTCATTTGTTATGGCTTCATTTGTTATGGCTTCATTTGTTCTGGCTTCATTCACTTCAGGCGGTGCAACCGGCTTCACTGTTTTAGCCACTAATTCATTTTCCTGCTGCTCCGATGACTGCAGTATAAATGCCTGCACATCTTCTTTTAACAGCCTGCCATCTTTTCCACTGCCAATAATTTTATCTGCATTTAAATGATTTTCCTCGATCATTTTTTTAGCTGATGGCGTAATAATTTGTTCCACTGAAGCTTCTTCTAAGGCACCCGTATTCTCTGCGCCTGATTCACTAATACTCGCCAGCAATTGCCCAGACTCAACCACCGCGCCTTCAGCCTGAAAAACCTCCGTAATTACACCGTCGACTGGTGATGGCACCTCAAGTACCACTTTGTCTGTTTCCAGATCCACCAGCGACTCATCTCGCTTAACCTTTTCTCCAGCCTGCTTACGCCAGCTTACAATCGTGGCGTCCGCAACAGATTCAGGTAATTCCGGTACTTTTACTTCAGTTGACATTTTTCTCGTCCTGTTTTAATCCGACCATTCGTTTATGCCAGTAGCACTCTGATCAGTTAAATTAATTTATTTGTGTCTATATGAACACTACTTTCTTTAACAAAAAATCATCGCTCAGTTGTTATCTCAAAAAACAACTATCGTTATTGCTCACCCTGTAAACCCAACGCCTCATTAACTAATTTTTTCTGTTGCTGCGCATGGGTTTTTGCAGAACCTACCGCGGGTGCAGCTGAGGGCTCTCTACCAACATACTCAACCATGCAGTGATGATCTAATTTTGCTGCGAATCGCGGCTCAAAATAATCCCATGCACCCTGGTTTTTCGGTTCTTCCTGACACCAGATTAATTGCTCCGCATTTTCATATTTAAGCAGTGCAATATTGAGTTGCTCTGCGGGAAATGGATATAGCTCTTCAATCCGCATAATAACAAGTTTTTTCAAATTCAATTCACGCCGCCGTATCAATAAATCATAAAATACTTTTCCACTGCACATAATGATACGTTGCACATCATTGGCAACGACATCATCAATTTCATCGATAACAGGTTGAAAGCTTGCAAAGCAAATATCATCCAGCGTATTCACTGCGAGTTTATGTCGCAGTAAACTCTTTGGTGTCATCACAATTAATGGCTTGCGATATTTTCTTATAACCTGTCTGCGTAACAAATGAAACATTTGTGCCGGTGTACTCGGCACACACACCTGAATATTGTTTTGGGCACACAATTGCAAATATCGTTCAAGCCGGGCGGATGAATGCTCTGCCCCCTGCCCTTCATAGCCATGGGGTAAAAACATGGTTAAACCACAAAGTCGATTCCATTTTTGCTCACCCGCCACTATAAACTGATCAATCACCACCTGTGCACCATTGGCAAAATCACCAAATTGCGCTTCCCAAATCACCAGAGTTTCCGGCTCGGCTGTTGCATAACCATACTCAAAAGCTAACACTGCGGCTTCTGATAGTAATGAATCTATCACTAAAAAATTCGCCTGCTCATCCGACATATTACGAAGTGGCACATAAGCACTACCATCAATTTGATTATGCCAAACCGAATGGCGATGAAAAAAGGTACCGCGGCCGGAATCCTGCCCAGATAATCGAACCGCATAACCTTCGGTTACCAAACTGGCATAAGCCAGGGTTTCCGCAAAACCCCAGTCCAGATCCAGCGCACCCGCCGCCATCTTATGACGATCCTGCATAATTTTTTCGACCCGCGGTTGTAATTCAAAATCCGCCGGACGTTTTTCTAACTGCCCACAAAGTAGCCGCAACCTTTCCATATTAATTGCGGTTTCTGCGCCAATATCCCGGTCAGTATTTTCATATATGCGCCAGTTAATATGAAATGCATAGGATGAATTTTCATTTTCCAGAATACCGGGCACAACACAATTTCCCGCATCTAGCTCATCTCTGTAATGCTGCGTAAGTTTATTAACTTTTTTATCCGATACTACTTTCTCCTGAATTAATTTTTCTGCATATATTGTCCGTGTACTCTTCAGTGCGGCTATTTTTTTATACATCATCGGCTGCGTTGCCGAAGGTTCATCTGCTTCATTGTGGCCATGACGCCGGTAACAAATTAAATCGATAACCACATCTTTTTTAAATGCCATGCGATAATCCAGGGCAATTTGTGCAACCAGCATGACCGCTTCCGGGTCGTCCGCATTAACATGAAAAATGGGGGCATCCACCATTTTTGCTACATCGGTACAGTAATGAGTTGAACGACTATCCTGAATATTGCTGGTGGTAAATCCAATTTGATTATTCACAACAATATGCAGACTACCTTTCGTTGAATACCCCCGCGACTGTGACATCTGCAACGTTTCCATCACCACACCCTGGCCAGCAAATGCCGCATCACCATGAATTTGTATCGGCAGAACTTCGATGCCTTCCGCATCATTTCTATGCTCCTGCCTGGCCCGCACTGAACCTTCAACAACCGGCGCTACAATTTCAAGATGCGAGGGATTAAATGCCAGCGCTAAATGAATATCACCTTTTGCTGTATGCAGGTCAGATGCAAATCCCATATGGTATTTCACATCGCCCATGTAGTCACGGTGGGATTTTGTGCCTTCAAATTCACTGAAGAGTTCAGCGGGGGTTTTGCCCATAACATTGACCAGCACATTCAGGCGTCCACGATGCGCCATGCCAATCACCACTTCTTTCATGCCGTGGCTGGCGGAGCGCTCAACGACCTCATGAATTAATGGAATGAGTGTTTCTGCTCCCTCAAGTGAAAACCGTTTTTGGCCAACATATTTTGTGTGTAAATATTTTTCCAGGCCTTCGGCAGCGGTGAGTCTTTTAAGACATTTTATCTTATCTTCTGCACTTAAATCAGCCTGCCCCCTGACAGTTTCAATTCTCTGTTGTATCCAGCGTTTTTCACCGGTTTCTGTAATGTGCATGTACTCAACACCAATCGAACTGCAATAGGCATCATTGATAATGCTGTAGATTTCCTGCAACGTTGTTTCATCTGGCCCGCACAATGAACCGGTTGAAAACACCGTTTGTAAATCAGCATCACCCAGTTCGTAACTGGAAAGAGAGAGATCGTCAACAAAGTCGGTATGGGTGCGACCGAGGGGGTCGACATCGGATTTTTGATGCCCGCGAAAACGATAGGCGTTAATTAACTGTAGCACCTTAACCTGTTTGCGCTCATGCTCGAATGCGGCGGTGGAAACAGATTGCGCAGGGGGCAACTGCGTACCACCGCGTTTTTCAGTTATGCGACGAAACTCTTCGCGCACATTTGAATGAATGGTATCTTTGAGGGTGCCATTAATTCGTGGCAAAGTTCCAAAATATTCACGCCAGTGGCTGTCAACATCATTGGGATTGTTCAGGTAATTTTCATACAATCCTTCCAGCCAGGCAGCACTGCCCGCATCCAGCATGGAGCTTTCCCATAGTGCCTGCATTGAAGCTTTGTTTTTATCGCTCATAATATTAGCGTTGATGCTTAATGTGTTGTTATTTTATAATTCTAGTTATATAGCTTATTGTACGCATTTTTGTCTTACAAACCACGTTCAAACCGTGTTATTTTCGATACGGGCGTCAAACCTAATTTTTAGCCATAACAGCCAGACATAATATCCGGGACTAAAAAAGTGAGTGGCAGAAAAAGTAAATCGGGCAATTGCTCAAACTCAAACCAGCTCCATTGAAATTGCTCATTTTCAAACTGCGACTGATTAACCACCCGATACCCCTTACCAATCACATATAAAGTCGTGGTATGTAACTGCTCTGAAAATACATTATTGGTGTAAGGGCCGGGGTGCATTTCGGTTATTTCAATTCCGGCTTTCTGTATGCAAAATTTCTGTGCTGCCTGCTCAATTGACTCTCCCTTTTGTAGATAGCCCCCGGGGCATTGCCAGCCGGTAAATTTTTTTTCGTCACCTTTCTGCTCAAATCGCCGGCCGAGTAAAACCCGTTTCTTCTGAATTAATAATGTCGCAACCGATGAAGAAACAGATGAAGCAGCCAATTTATCCACTGACATAATTTCGCCCATATTTTTTAGCTCTATACGGGGCCTCATCAAAGGCCGCAATCAACCCAAATAAATTCTCTACACTTTCTCTTTCGGTTTCCCAATGGCTGATAGCCCAACCGAAATTGTAGTGGCGGGCAATGTCTCAGGTAACGCCTCACCCCTGTCATTACTGATGGAGGCCCACTCTACTTTTTAGCGTAACTCATTTCCAACGCCCTGTCGCCATTTAAGCACCCAGACTCAGCATTGTATTTTTTAAAATAATTCACATCCTGCATCATTAGTGAAAAGGGAATATTTTCGCATTTTGCATGAATAAATTCCTGCTCAAACATACTATCCATCCAGCTCGAGATAGACTTCCAGGCGCCCACAAATCATCACATAAACACTGCTATTTTCTGCTTGTGGAGTGAGCAGAAATTGATCTTTCTTTTATTTTCCGAAATGAACATTGCGAAATACTTTTGCTAATAGTATCAATTTCTACATTTCTAAAAAGCGGTAAACACTCCAGGGGTGTACGGGCTTTTAAAAGCATTTTTATTAACTCTTTTTTATAATTTTCTGGCACATCATCTTGCAATATTTTGCCAGGAATGGCCGTTTAACTATTTAAAATACTGTTCCCAGTTGAGCGCCAGATAAAAAATTCCTGCCATACTAATAGCATCGGTGATCTCTCCATTTTTTGCCATTTCGACAACTTCTGTGAAGGGTAATTTTTTAACCTGTATATCTTTTTCCGTATCTTCTAGTGCCTGCACGCCATCACTTAGCTGAGTTGCCAAATAGACATAACCCTGCTCATCGGTAATGGAATTAGAGGGATGTAAATGTAACAGCTCAACGATTGATTCTGAAATCAGGCCGGTTTCTTCTTCGAGCTCGCGTTTAGCGGTTTTGATTTTATCTTCTTTTATAGGGGAACCGCCCATGGGAATTTCCCAGGACCACTCATTTAAGGTGTAGCGATGCTGACCAACAATCCAGGTGTTCCCTTTATCATCAACCGGAATAATTCCAACCGCCTGATTTTTAAAGCACACCTTGCCATATATCCCATTGCTACCACCGGGATTAATCACCTGGTGCTCTTCAACTTTTATCCAGGCATTGTTATATACTGGTTGTGTGCTGAGGGTTTTCCAGGGGTTAGTATGGGCTTTTTCGTCTACCTTATTTTGTGTGTCGTCCCTGTTCTCAACAGACCTGTGCTCTACATCCTCCCTGTTATTTGCCATGACTAATCCTCTTCTTGCGTTTCCAGACCGTTTTTGTGGGTGTCGTTAATGCGAATTAATAACTGGCGAAAAGGAATCACGCTTTCATCTAAATCACGGATTACTGACGTATATGCAAGGTCTCCGGTATTCCAGCAATAGTCACCAGACTCCATTAACTTAAACACGCCCTTCAGACTGCTTTCTATTTCTTCAATATAAGGTCTGGTGGCCCCCATACCCTCTTCATCATAATCGATGGAGGCACGCATATCCTCCACTTCATACAGTGCGTCTTTTAACCACGCTACATATTCTTCTACGGTTCTTGCTCGGCGCATGGCCTACCTCGTTTAGTAAATTATTTTTCGCTAACTATAGCAAACTGCGAAATATTAAAAATTTAATTACCTGGATTTCTGTCGTTTGGGCCGGGTTTTATATCCGGTGACACTGGGCATAATCTGGTTGTACGGTACTACCTCAATACTCCCATAGCGTTCGATGGATTTCAGCATTAAACCCGCAATATCATCCACCACTTGATCTGCATCATTACCTTCTTCGGATAATAGTTTTTGCATACCCAACATCCCGCCATTCTGCACTTTAATTTCTTTATTGTGGGGCAACGGGCCCTCGATATTAATCTTGAATACAAAGCGGGTTTGCTTGCGCAGATGGTCAAGAAAGGCCTTGCAGTTTAACTGCATCACCGTGTCGGTGCAGCCGACGCAATGGCGATCCGCCAGATGAAATTTATGTTGGTATGAACAACGGGATTTCAGTGACAGTATGCCCTTTTCAAAAACGCAGGGAGCGGTGTTAATACGCTTATAGACCTGCCGGTAGTTATCCTCATCCATGCCTCGCTACTTTTCATGCTCCATCACAATGGTCTTGTCGCGTTTTTCCATTAGCATTTCTTCCGCGGCCAGCTGGTTGTCGGCAAACATTACCTTCACTTCTGCGACATCGGTTTCTGCCTGATTGGCACGGAGATCTCTGGCAAATTTTTTCGCCTCTTTGAACTTCTCAAAGGTCTTTATCAAATCTAACTGCTTTAACATCGCCAGCTCGGCTGACTCGATTTTATATACATAATAGGGCATGGGAACTCACAATAACGTAGTAAACTGGTCAAGTATTATAGCAAAGACTAATAATAGGGTAAATTATCTTCGGTACGGGGTATAATTTTATTTATGGCAACTATTGCTCAATACCTGCAAAAGCAGGCCAACTGGAAATTTTATGGATACCGACTTAAAAAAAGAACTCGATGTACTGGTCACACTACGCAAGGTTATCTCCAGCATCATACGTGATATTACCCCGGACCCGGGCATGAGGCAGCCGCTTAGCGACGCTACCATGGAAGATGTTCGCAAGGGTTTTTTACTGATTGCCGCCCGTGAAAAAGAGATTTCTGAAGCCATGGGCAAGCCAAGCTTGCATCGGCCGATGTACAAGGGAGAGAAACCCAAAACGAATGTGGTTAAAATGCATGGTTTAAAATCGTCTAAGGATGAAGATTAACGTCAAAACATTTAATGCAAATGGATGCTAAATTTACGCGGGGTGAGCGTAGGATATGGCCAGGGGATATGACCAGGGGATACGACCAGGGGAAATAATAATTGGCTGACGATTGACTATGCAACAAAAGCTTTAAAGCTCGCATCGCATTTTAAATCATCAGCTTAAGCCCCCTACGCTCCCCCTTCAAGTTAGTTAAGCGGCAACTTTTCTCTCAACGCATCCCGATCAAACCACCATTGCCCGTTGGCAATCGCATCAATCACCGTACCCATCATCGGCAGGAATTTTTCCGGATCATTCAGATTCATCTTTTCCATCCAGAAATCCAGCTTATCCTGACTCTTCACATCCGAGTGGCGCTGGGCGACTTTGGTTATCATGTTTTTAGTTAAAAATGACAGGCTATCGTGCTTTTCATCAGACGCACGAATACCCACTATATAGTGCGCTGTCGCCGCGGCCACTGCTGCACCATCCGAGTCATTAGGGGTTTCATCAATAATATTACTCATCATGCCAATGGTATATTCCGGGTCAACCGGATAGGTGACCGACAACCACACACCGTGCATCAACGCTAATATAGACGCGGGTTGTTCCGACTGATACATAATATCGCAGGCCTCAATGGCACTGGCCCAGTCTTCTTTTTCAACAAAAATTTCGAAGGCGGCTTTTGATTCATTCCAGGCATTTTCCATTTGCTCAAGGCCCAGTTGTGCATTAGCAATGTCCATCTTTACTTTCGCCACCTCAGCTGGATCTGCATCACGTGACAGCTGGGTTAATTCATACTGGTGATTTCGTAACTGCTCTTCCAGATATGCGCGGGCTTCTTCATCGGTGGATGATTCGAGTATGCCGGTTTCGGGTCTAACACCTGAGTCTTTCATAATGCTTTCTCTAAATTGTATAACTGTAAATGTATAACTTCATTCAATATGGGGGTTAATTGCTTTTTTTCTAGCCCCATCGCGAGCGCAAGCTCACGATGGGGCTAATAATTAAGACAGATTGTTGCTTAACCCGGCTGCTGATTCACCGCCGTAAGTAGCGTGGCAATATCCTGCAGGCGCTGCTGCGCATGTTGAATCCGCGGATGGTTTTCATCCTTGCCTTTTAATAGCTCGACACCCTGCTGATAAACCAGCTGCTGTTGCTCCGGATCGAATAACTGCACCGCTAACACCACGGTTTGCGCAGATTCACTTAATAAGCTGGGCACCATCAACGCCTCATTTATAACACTGTCCGGGGCCAGTAAATCCGCAATAAACGGATGCTCCAGCAATGCAAAGTGCGCCTCTCGAGCCTGCTCCTCCATCTCTAACTTGGAGATTCCCATGGCATCATTGCCCACCGCCTTCCACATACTTTGCATCATCATGCTGAGCAGACGTTGAATCATTTCGCGAATTTCACTTTGATCACCCGCCAGCCCGGCACTGGCTTCATAAGTCTTGTCCAGCGATTCTTTGAGCTTAAGCACGACATCCGCATCGGCACTGGATTCCAGTTCGGTGACCTGTTTCACCAGGTCACGAAAATCATTGATGAAGGTGTCCACCTCTGCCGAATCTTCACGCCGCGCATCCTGAATAGCAAAAGGCTCAATCTCAATTTCACCAAACAGCGGGTTTTCAAACTGACGCTTTAACATACGCTCACGGCGCCCGGGCATTTTTGAAAACAACATTTCTACACTCATGCAAACGGCTCCAACGCTCTGTCGATCACATCGCTCAATACAGATTCTTCAATCGGAAAGGCGATGGTGGAAAAAATATCAAATACCGCCAGCAAACGCGCTAACTGCGGCAGCTGGTCTCTTTCATAAAACACAATCACTTTACAGCCGGGAATGCGCTGCACCGTTGCCATCAGCGTTTCCAGGCTGCTGGTGCGGTCGCGAAAGTCTGACTGAAAATTAAACTCCGCCACCACCACATCGGGCTGCAGCTTCTTCAGCTGTTTAGTCGCCTTACGCATGCTGTCCGCCTGCGCTACCACAAAGCCTTTTTGCTTGTATAACGCGCCGAAATCAGGGTAACCGCCGATTTCGACAATGGAAAGTAAGTGGGGCGATGTCACGATACTGTATCTGTAGTGATTTAAAAACCGGCATTATACCATAGTATATTAGTCAAGTATTATTTAGCTTAAAAGATGGGATGGTTTCACGCATTTTCTATGCTATAACACTAGCGGGACTGGTTTAAGCGCTGTTAGCATAACCGGTGGATATATAGAAAATAAATGACTAAAGGAAATGACAATGGATATCAAATCAATAGTTAAAAGCAAGCACTTGAAAGCAATAGTGCTCGGCCCTGTACTTGCAATCTCCTCTACAGCCGCCAATGCTGTGCTGATCAGGTATGATTTTATGGAAGAGGAGCATCCGGCTTTTCCGGCAGGTGAGCTGTTTTCTGGATACTATATCTTCGACTCAGATACCCCGGATACAAACCCGGTTGATTTTACCGGTGATTTTACCAACCCTATTCGAGAGATAGGCATCAACTTCAGCGGTCAGAGCGCGGTCTTTAGCAACTGCCTCAGCGCAACATGCTCAACCATGCAGATTGTCAGCGTTGCAGAGCAGCATTATGGCTTTACTGCCAACCTTTCTGATGTAACGGGGACTCGTGCACTTTCCTTTAGTTTGAGAAGTGGTGACATGTTTAACAGCCTGGATCCCAATCAGCCTGACATTCTGCAAACATTCACAAACCAGACCTATAATGCAGGCCCATCAAACGGTGGGAATATAGCATTTGATTTTCAGGGCATCGATGGAACCATCTATAACGATAGTTCATTAGTTTTTAGCATAACCCGGGCGGGTGAGGTTCCTCTTCCCGCAGCCTTCTGGTTATTCGGTTCTGGCCTAATTGGTTTAGCCGGCATTGCACGGCACAAAAAGACCTGAATTTTATACTTTGACGCAGTTGGAAATAAGAGGGGCCAGAGGCAATGCCAGTAAATTAAGCGCTAAGCCATTGAATAAAAAGCTTTTTATGTGTATTGCTCCCCTCTTTGGAAAAGAGGGGTTGGGGGAGATTTAGAACATATCAGGTTTTTACTCTATATCAGTAGTGTTAAAAATCTGGAAGTTTTTAAATCCCCCTCAGTTAAATAATTTATGTCTACGATGAACCTTTACTGTATAACTATATTCGTATTCCCGTTTTTCTAAGGGGGGGGGCATAACAAAAATTTAGACTATTTTTTATCTATATCAATGACTTAACCCTTAACTTACTGGCATTGGAGCCAGGGAGGTCTAGTCTTTAATGCTAAACTCCTCCGGCGCCATTATTCTCTTGCAGTTTTTCTCACCCATTTTTTCGGCCTAACTCTAACCATACTTAATCAAACATCTTTAGTTATTCGCCTGCAAATAACTCAAAATAAGCACCCCCTGAGCCGTCGCATGAAAACTGCTTTTTCCCCGGCCCAGTGAAATCAGTCTTGAGCTAAAGCCGATTGAGCGCCCGGTTTTACTCCCCAACAGTGAGACAAAATCCCCCCAGCCCCCATCGGCCAGCTGATGATCCAGCACCTGCTGAATCCACACGGGTTTTACACTGGCTTCTGCGCCGGTCATTAATAGCATTAACACGCGCTGTAGGTAGACATCAACCACCCGAATATCCCAGGTTAACTGTCTAACAATATCCCGTTGCAACGCCTGGCTAACTTCATCAATATTAGATAACAGGCTACATTGCTTGGTGAACAGAAAATTAATGCCCATAAGCTGGTGGGTAATGCAGGCGGGGCGATAAAAATAGCCCAACTGGTGGCAGAAATCCCCGCGGTTTTGTTGTGCCACAAGCGCTATCTCATCCTCGATATCCGCCGCGCAGTTTAGCGCGTAAATAAAATGCTGATTGTAATAGGGCAAGCCCTGCACCGAATATGAACCCAGCCGTGAATGCTTTGGCCCATCAAACAACGGTCCCCAGACACTGTTTTGAATGCGTGGGTTTCGCCGGTGATATTTTTCCAGCAAATCCCCAATGCGTGGATCTGCAGAAATTTTGTGCGTCTCGTAAAGCATCCACCACAGCATGGGGTTAGTCTGGGAGACTATGTCAGTTTCATGATTAACCAGCCACTGAATAGACCGCTCAAGCTGCTGCTGAATCTGTGTTTTTTGTGGATAGGCCACCTCCCGGTTATTCTGATAAACCCCATAAAAATATGCCGGCAATGCCTGTGGGCAGAATTAATTTTCTATTCATTATTATTTTTCTTCTTGGATTATTTTTTTGGGAATATTTTTTTTGGGGATTATTTTTTTCTTATTTATTTGATTGTTTATTTGGGAGCGCTCTGGTTTTTTTCTTTTAGCCCAAGCAAAAATACATCAAACAACTGCAACACCATTCCACGCAACAGGGTTTGCTGATTGGCCCATACTTTATCCTGTCGCTCAGCCTGAGCTTCATCCATTGGCCTGGATGAGGGCCTGGATGAGGACTGGGATGATGACTGGGACTTAATCTGCGGCCTGAGTTTACCGCAAAAAACCATTATTGCCACCCCCTGCACCATCGACATAGCGCTTAGTGCCAGGGTCGTCGGATCGCCCTTTATAAATACCCGCTGTTTCTGGCCATTTTTAATTATTCCGACCAGACTCTGCATCGCCTCATCTGCGGCTTTTTTTAAGCCGCTACCGCTTTTTTGCGGCTGCAGATGACCACCGAACATCAGCTGAAACAGGTTAGACTGATCTGCCGCCATACCAATAATATGCATGGCGCTTTCAAATAACTGTGCCTCCGGGTCATTGGCAAACTCCAGTTCCAGTCGAGTATTGCGCGCCTTAAGACGTCGAAAACCATCGCTTGCAATGGCTTCAAGTAATGCCTGCTTATTGCGAAAATGGCGGTAGGGCGCATTATGACCAACGCCTATGTTACGTGCTATTTCACGCATACTTATACCCGCAACCCCTTTATCATTGAGCATACTCAGGCCCACATTGACCAGGGTATTACGTAAATCTCCGTGATGATAACTAAGCTGCTCCAATTTCCACACCTAAATATCCGTTGACAAGGTTATAGTCTATCATTAAATTAAACCATGTGGACAGCGCCCACATGGACAAATTGCAGCGAATACAACCCGGGAGCCATCAATGGTGACAAATGACCTGATCAACCGAATCTGTAATGCCCATGGCGGCATCGAGCGCTGGCGAATGGTGGAATCCATTCAAATGCAAATGGATATCTTTGGCCCCATTCTGCTCACCAAATTTAAATCTCCCTGGCTGCCCAATATCAACGCAAATATTTTCACCGACAAACCTTACGTGAGTATTCACGACTTTCCGGAAGAAGGCCACACGGGCATCTTCGATGGCTTTGACGTGTATATATTTAATGCCAACGATAAAATTTACTGCGAACGCAACTACCGCAATTGCAACGAACTAAAAACCAAACCCCGCCTGCACTGGGACCACCTCGACCTGATTTATTTTCTGGGCTATGCCCTGTGGAATTACAATTGCAGCCCCTATATATTTCAGGACAAAGGCTTTGATTGCCACCAGGGAGAAGACTTTTTAGATAATGACGGCAATGTACTCAGCACCCTGAAAGTTCGCTACCCACGCAGCATTCCCACGCACTGTAATCAACAGGTTTTTTACTTTGACCAGAAAGGCCTGCTCAAACGTCAGGATTACACCGCCGATATAATTAGCCCACTGGCCGTCGGCAGTCATATTTGTGAAGACCACAAAACCTTCGACGGGCTGGTTTTCCCAACCCACCGCAGCGTATTTCCACGCCTGTGGAACAGCCAGCCATTAAAAGTCATTAAAGTCATGGATGGGCGGGTGAAAGATATTTTAATTAACTGGCGACAGGCCGGAATGGCTTAATCTTATTTAAACCAGAACCCCCGTTAACAATGATTCTTGCAGAGGCTGGCCATGAAATATAATTCATGGCCAACGCCATCAAAACTCTATGTTAAGCTCTACTCAAATAAATATATAAAAAATTAAACATGAATCGATTATTCCAGCCAATACTCAGACAGACCCTCTTTATTTTCTGCCTCATTCAGCTCAGCGCATGTTCAATGGCGCAACTCACGGTTAAAGCCTCTATGCCTATGATAGAAGGCGGCATGACTGCCCTTAACCGCGAACCCGATTTAATCCTCGCCGAAGCTGCCATGCCCCCCAATATTGAACTCATGGAAGGCATGATTATTAACGCCCCGGACAATGAAGCGTTACGTAACTATGCAGCACAGGCTTATTATGGTTATGCCTATGGCTTCGTTGAAGACACTGCCCCCCAGCGGGCCGCCAAACTTTATCGACGCGGCTTAAATCATGCACTTTATAATTTACAAAAAAGTGACCTCAGTAAAAATATAATTTTCGGAAATTTAGATACCTTACGCACAAAATTAAACTCACTGGATGAAGACGATGTTAGCGCACTGTTCTGGGCCGCATCAAACTGGGCAAAATGGATAGACCACAACCGTGATAAACCGGAAGCTATTGCCGACCTACCACGAGCGGTGATGCTTATGCAGCGGGTCCTTGATCTTGATGAGAACTTTTTTATGGCAAGCCCGCATATCTTTTTTGGCGTTTATTACGGCAGCCGCTCCCCCATGTTAGGTGGGAACTTTGAACTGGCTGCACGCCATTTTGAAAAAGCTCGACTGTACAATAACAACGAGCTTCTCATTGTCGATTTATTGCAGGCGCAGTTTCTTGATCGACAAAAATTCGACCAGAAAAACTTTCACCAACGCTTAACTAAAATCATCAATATGCAGCCTGAAACTAATTCTGATATTGCATTATTAAATAGCATTGCAAAACAAAAGGCTGAGTTAATGCTTGATAAGGAATCAAAATGGTTTTAAAAGCAGGAAAAATGTTAATTAAAACAGCTTTGTTTTTTTTATTCATGATCAGCAGCGCGCATGCAGAAAAAGTCTTCACCTTAAAATTCGCATCCCTCATCCCCTCCGACACCGCCTGGATGAACATCATTGAAAACTGGTCAAACGAACTACAGACAAAAAGTAATGGCCGCCTAAAAATAAAAATTTACGCCGGCGGCGTTATGGGCGATGAACCGGATGTGTTACGAAAAATTCGCAGCCGTCAGTTACAGGGTGCATTTTTTACCGGCTATGGCATTGGTCGCATCTATTCACCTGCGCGTGTTTTAGAAATGCCATTTCTGTTTCACAACACCGACGAATCCGATCATGTTCGCAGGCATATTATGCCGGACATAGAAAAGGGTTTCAGAGAAAAAGGTTTCGAATTACTCGGCTGGCCTGAAGTCGGATTTTTACATTTCTTTTCCAAACAACCGATTAATTCATTAGAACAGTTAAAGCAACGTCACATCTGGTTATGGCAGGGCGACCCGATGGGCGAAGCCTTTTCAAGCGCCGCCGGTGTTTCACCTGTGCCACTTTCAATTATGGATGTCTACACCCAGCTGTCCGCAAGCCACGGCAGCATAGACACGGTTTACAACTCGCCGTTTGGCGCACTGGCAATGCAGTGGCATACCAAACTCAAATACGCGTCCAACATTCCCATAACCAATGGCATAGGCGGCTTGGTTGTTAGCCAGCGATTTTATAATGGCCTGCCTGTAGATTTACAACAACTATTAAAAACAACTGGCAAAGAAGTTGGTGAAGAAATAAATTTAGTTTCGCGACAGGATAATGAAAAAAGCATTACATTGTTAAAACAAAGTGGCATTGAGTTCATGTGGGACTGGACTGACACGGAAAAAAAACAGATGCTTGAAATACGTAACCAGGCAGCAAAAGCTTTAGCTGCATCCGGTTACATCCCGCAAAAACATTTTACTCAGGCCAAAACCATTTTAGAAGCGTATCGAAAACAGCATTAACTATTTATCTCAATCACTTTAACTTAATAAGACCTAAAGCAGTTTTGCATCATCTGCGAATACTTCTGCCGCAGATCTTGCGATCTTTAAACAAAACCAATGAAAACTTCAAAAAATATTTTTTATAAACTAAAAGAAAAACTCATTACCATTGAAAAATGGGCTGCGGCCTTAAGTCTGTTACTGCTTTTAATACTATCACTTTCACAGGTTATTCTGCGCAACATCTTCGAGCTGGGTTTTTCTGATATTGAGGTTATATCACGCCATCTGGTTTTATTTGTCACCTTCATGGGCGCGGCATTAGCCTGCGAAGGTAGCCAGCACATTAAAATGGATTTCATAAACAGTTTACTCAGACCCTCTTTCAAACAAAAAACAAAAAAACCACTGCTTATTATAAGCGCTATCATTTGCGGCATTTTATTCTGGTACGCATTGCAGTTCTGGCTGGACGAAAAACACTATGCACCGAACAATGAACAACTGGCGTTATACCTTGCGCTGATAATTCCCACCGGTTTTTTTACCCTGAGCCTGCATTTTTCACTGTTATCATTAACAACAAAATCGCCTGACAATAACGAATGGCATTAATATTAATTATCTTAATTTTACTGGCCATCATTGGCCTGCCTCTGTTTATTGTTTTAGGGGCCGGTGGTATTTATGCCAGCGTTGAATCTGAACTCAATCCAGTTTTATTAATCATTGAATTATACCGGCTGGCAAACCAGCCAAATTTAATGACCATTCCATTATTTACTTTTGCCGGCATGGTGATGGCAGCAGGCGGCAGCGCTAATCGTTTGCTAACATTATTTAATGCTTTGCTCGGCTGGATGCCTGGTGGGCTTGCCATTGCTGCCATTGTTTCCTGTTCTTTTTTCACCGCCTTTACCGGTGCGTCCGGCGTCACCATTATTGCCCTCGGCGGTTTACTTTATCCGTTATTTATAAAAGCCAATTATTCAGAAAAATTTACTCTCGGCCTGCTCACTTCGTCCGGCTCCTTAGGGTTACTATTCCCCCCCAGCCTGGCCATTCTTTTATATGGCATTGTCTCCGGCACAAATATAGATGATTTGTTTTTAGCCGGTATTATTCCCGGATTTATTTTATTAGTTATGCTGTCGCTTTACAGTATCAAATCCGCACTGGTCTGGCATGAGCCCGCACATCCTTTTTCATTAGCCACTTTATCAAATGCGGTAAATCAATCTAAGTGGGATATATTTCTACCCATTTTAATTATTAGCGGGATTTTCGGCGGCTTCGTCACCGTAACTGAAGCGGCCGCGGTTACGGCCGCTTATGCTTTATTCATTGAGACGGTAACTTATAAAGAAATTAAGCTCAGCACAGACCTGCCCAAAATCCTCATCGACACCTGTGTATTAGTCGGTAGTATTTTAATTATTTTAGGCACGGCCATGGGGCTGACCAATCTGTTAATTGATACCCAGTTGCCCACTAAATTACTGGCATTAATTGAAAACCATATCGATAGTCAACTGCAATTTTTACTGTTGCTCAATCTTTTTCTGCTGCTTATTGGCGCAATGATGGATATATTTTCCGCCATTGTCGTCGTTGTGCCGTTAATTATGCCCCTTGCCCTGCACTATAATATTGACCCGGTACATCTGGGCATCCTGTTTTTAGCCAATCTCGAAATTGGCTATATGACACCCCCGGTGGGCATCAATTTATTTATTGCCTCACAGCGCTTCGGCAAAAACATACTCAGCCTGTTTCACGCCAGCTTGCCATTTTTAGCAATCATGCTTATCTGGCTGCTTATGATATCCTATATACCTGTTTTAACATTGTGGTGGAAATAGCGTGGCGGGCAAACTCAACGAACCAAAAGTAATAACCGACTTTAATAACCAGCCGGTTGCCATGCTTCCGGTGGGGTTTTATTTTGATGATGCTCGCTGGGATGCCATCTGGGCTGAATTTGATCGCAAGGGCTCATCGCTCACCCTGCAGGATTTACGCAGAATGTTTCCGGATGATGAATCTTTACATGCAATAACGGTCGTACGTACCGGCTCACAACTGGGTAAAGACTTTAAATAAACTTAAATGAAGAAAATACAAATGTTCTCTCTATTTTTATGCGTAATTTCACAAACAAAACATGAGGTAGGCCTGTGAGTTGGTGGGGAAAAATTATTGGCGGCGGTTTCGGGTTTATGCTGGGTGGCCCTCTGGGTGCGCTGATGGGCGTGGCTGCGGGGCACCAGTTCGACAAAGGTTTACATGCGGTTGATTTAGAACCCGGCAATACGGAGCGGGTACAGCTGGCATTCTTCACTGCAGTTTTTTCGGTAATGGGTTATCTGGCCAAAGCTGATGGCACTGTTTCGCGCAGTGAAATTCAAATGGCCGAAAATATCATGGCACAAATGAATCTGGATGAGAGCCAGCGTAAAACCGCCATTGAATTATTTAGCCAGGGCAAACAAAGTGACTTCCCCCTCGATGAGGTATTGCAGCAGTTTAAAAAAGAGTGCCATCGACGCACAAACCTGCTGCAGATGTTTCTGGAAATATTAATTGCCACCGCTTACGCAGATAACAGCCTCGACCATGCTGAGCTTGCAGCACTCAAAAACATTGCTAAACAGGTTGGTTTTTCAGCGCCACAACTTGAGCAACTCATCAATATGGTGGGTGCTCAACAACAATATTCACAGCAATCATCAAACGCTTCAAACCAGCCTACATTAAATCAGGCTTATGCGGTGCTGGGTGTTGACAGTGAAATATCCGACAGCGCATTGAAAAAAAGTTATCGCCGTTTAATGAGCCAGCACCACCCGGATAAGCTTGTTGCCAAGGGTATGCCGGAAGAAATGATAAAACTTGCCAACCACAAAACCGCCGAGATTAAAGCGGCCTATGAACAGATAAAAAATAGCCGCAAATAAACATCCCCTATAGAATGATTTGTTTGCTAAAATTAACGACATTTTAAATATATAACCCGGTGAATACAGTGGAAATACAAGGCCCGTTTACAATAGCAGTTAATGACAACAGTGAAACCGGTTTGCGAGAACTGCATTTAGGTTTTAAGCCCGCATTTCAACAGCAGGATTTACAAAGTCGACTAGATGCCGTTAAAGATTACCTGAGCGATTTACAAAAAAGTATTGAAGCTGAAAGTGATGAAAATAATCAGCAGGGCATGATTACCATTATGCAAATTTCACAGGAGCTGTTACCGCATCTTGAATCGGATGAGATTCCATTAAATGAAACGATAGTGATAGAGATTGGCCCGATTCAAACGTCACCATTTGATGATTTACTGGCGGGCGCCACTTTAAAGTAAAGCTGAAAGCCATCGAGTCCTGTTAACTATCACTCAGGTATAAACCATTACCCTGAACGAAACAGATGAGGACGAAACAGGTGGGAGCGAAGCAAATGGATCTTATAGCGCTTTCACGCCACCTGATCCTTCAGCAGGCCCCAGATCAGGGATCCTCTAATCAAATTTAATTATTTTAAAAAAATCAGGGCATATTATCTTCAATAAACTTCTGATAATTTTCTGCGCTAATGATTTGCGTGCCATCACAGTTGAACTGCATGCGCACTAAATCCTGCACAATACAGATTGTAATATTACGCAGATAAAAATCAGGCAAATCACGCATGGTTTTTATTGATGACATAATGGTATGAATTTCATTGCGTGTCATCGGCTCCCAGGTTTGGTGGCGCTTGTTAAAAATACTTTTCCAGTAACCCGGCACCACATTAAATAATTCACTGTTCTTAATTGCGCTATAAATATCACGCATTGCCTGAATTTTTTCTTCATAACTGATTCTGGGAAAATGCCGATCAATATAGGATTTATCCGCGAGCTTTTCAGAGGCATGAATTTCTACGCGCAGCGGATCAAAAATAGAATTGGTGCGCACTTCGCCACTATTAAAACCAATAAAAATTCGATAGCAGCTGCGATTCAGCATCATCTCTTCAAGATTTTCCATCAGTGGCACCATCACTTTATCCACCGGACTTTCGTAGCGCTTACGATCCAGTGAAGTTTCCCGCAGTGACGGGTCACCTTTTATGCCAATCTGCAGGCTGCCTTCATTTAAACCGGTTGCGCTCACTATGCTTTCACGTAGCACCAGCTCTTCCAGTTCATTATCAGCTAATGTGTGCTCTTCTTCAGACAAGATAACCCCCTTTTTTTAAACAGGATATACAACTGATAATCGGTACAAATGACTTAGGGATATTCTGATCAAGTCAGGTTATCCCCTGATAATTTCTGGCGGCGAATATAACACAGGTTTTATGACAAATTTATGAATTTACTTCAGTAATGTGATGAATATTGCGGATATTTGAACACCGAGGTCAATCTGAAAAACAGCTTAACAGTTCTATCCAGTCAGCATAATCCGTTGCATGGGCCTCATCCAGCTCTATGCCGATCTGGTAGAATTCTGCAATTTCTTCAGATGCGACGCACCAGCAAACACGGCCATGCAGATAAAACTTTTTTTCCAGTCCTTCAAATGCCAGCCATAATTCCACCGGACTATTTATTTCCATCTCCCGGTCAGCTTCAATTTTCAGGCCATTTATTGATGCATCACAACTGTGGCATAACAGCGTCACACTGACAGCATCTACTTTTTCACTGGATACTTTTTCACTGGACACCCGCAATTGCACAAACAGCTTGTCATGCCGAATATAGCGACACTGGCCTCGTCTTTTTTCTAAGGTATCCATTTACTGATTTTAGGACATTTTTCAGATAGTATTGTCTTAAAATACACTTCTTTGAACAGACCATTAAAGAAACACATATGCAAGATCCCCAAACGCCTCAACATTCAGAACAGAAAAGAATTGGAGCAAGCATGTTTGTCCTGATGTGGTTGGGTATTTTTGTGATATTGGGAATATTTTTTTCAGATATTCTCGATAAACAGAACAACCCCAACCAGTCAGTAAATACACTTTCACTCAATGGGGATATTAAAGAGCTCGTGCTAAAGCGAAATCGCATGGGACATTATGTGGCAAATGGCAGCATTAATTCACAACCGGTAACCTTTATGCTCGACACTGGAGCCACCGATGTCGCGATACCCGAATCCATTGCTCGCCGACTAAATTTAAAACGCGGCCCAAGTGCAACCTACCAAACTGCGAATGGCAATGCGCAGGTATACCTGACCCGCCTTGATGAAATTTCCCTTGGAAGTATCAGTGAAGGTATCAGTGGAGGCATAAAGCTGAACAATATTCGTGCTACGATTATCCCCAGCTATAAAAGTGATGAAATCCTGCTTGGCATGAGCTTTTTAAAACATCTTGAATTTAGCCAACGCGGCAACACCCTTACCCTGCGTCAATATCCCGAAGGACTTTAGAAAATGAATTTTTGCAGCCACTGCGGTGAAACCGTCGAATTCACCACCCCGCAAGGTGATAACCGCCCCCGCTATGTATGCACCGTTTGCGACTTTATTCACTATCAAAACCCGCGCATTATTGCCGGCTGTATCGCGGAACACGATAATAAAATCTTACTCTGCAAGCGCGCTATTGAACCCCGCATTGGCCAATGGACACTACCCGCGGGTTTTATGGAAAACAATGAAACCACACTTGGGGCCGCGCAGCGGGAGACGTTTGAAGAAGCCAGCGCAAAAATCACTAACAGCCAACTTTTCTGCACCATTAGTATTCCGCACATTTCACAGGTATACATTATGTACCGTGGAGATCTAGCAGACGGGTTTGCTAAACCCGGCATAGAAAGTCTTGAAACTAAATTATTTAGTGAACAAGAAATAGACTTTAACACACTGGCTTTTCCGGTCATTAAAGAAAGCCTGAAACTTTATTTTACAGATAAAAAAAATGGCCAATTTAAAATTTATAACGGCGAAATGCGTCGTGATGAACAGCAGATAACCACTACAACATTTTATTAATTTTTAAACCATTATTTATTCGACCAGGATATCCCCATGAAAGAAGTAGAAGTTGCCATTATTGGCGCAGGCAGCGCCGGTCTGTACTGCATGAGTCAGGTAAAACGCTTTACAGATGATTTCGTTTTAATTGACGGCGGAGAACTGGGTACTACCTGTGCACGGGTCGGTTGCATGCCATCAAAGGTCATGATTCAGGTGGCAGAAGATTTTCACCGACGCACAATCTTTGATCGCGAAGGCATAGAAGGCGAAGCGCATTTAAGCATTAATCAGCAGGATGCAATGGAACACGTGCAAGATTTGCGTGACACCTTTGTTGACCAGACACTTTCGCATTCTATTGACATGCTACCCGATGATAAACTCATTGAATCGAATGTGCATTTTATAGATGCCAACACACTGCAAACCACCGATGGCGAAATAGTAAAAGCCAGGCGTATTATTATCGCCACCGGTTCACGCCCTGTTATCCCCCAGGCCTGGAATGCCTTCGCTGATAGAATTTTAACTTCCGATGATATTTTTGAACTTGAATCACTTCCCGAATCGATTGCCGTTATCGGTTTAGGTGTCATTGGTCTTGAAATTGGCCAGTCACTCAGCCGGTTAGGAATAAACGTTACCGGTATTGATCAGCAAAATATTATTAGCGGACTCGATGATGTAGAAGTTAATAAAGCCGCTATAGACACTATCGGTAGAGAGTTCCCATTATGGCTGGGTGAAGCGGCAGAAATTACGCCACTGGAGAACGGCAAGTTAAAGGTGAGTGCCGGCGATAAATCAGTGGACGTTGACAAAATATTTGCCAGCATGGGTCGCCGACCCAATATTGATAAACTCAACCTTGAGTCAACCGGCCTGGAAATTTCAGATAGTGGCGTGCCGGTTTATAATCCGAACACGATGCAATTAGGTGACAGCTCAGTTTATATTGCCGGCGATTGCAATGCGGAAAAACCCATTTTACATGAAGCCGGTTTTGAAGGCCGGGTTGCGGGTTACAATATCATGCAGGACAAACCTACTGCATTTAAAATAAAAACACCCCTGGCAATTTCTTTTTGCGAACCCAACATTGTTACCGTTGGCAAACAATTATCTGAACTTGACGAGGAAACCACCGCCATTGGTGAAGTTAAAATGGCACCGGTTGGGCGCGCTTTAATTATGGGAAAAAACCGCGGACTTATTCGTGTTTATGCGGATATCAATACGGGCAAATTACTCGGTGCTTCTATGGTCTGCGTTAAAGGTGAAAACCTGGGGCACCTGCTTTGCTGGTGCATTGAAATGCAAATGACCGTGCACGATGTATTGCGCATGCCTTTTTATCACCCGGTAATAGAAGAAGCATTGCAGGCGGCTTTATATAATTTAAAATCTAAGCTTAAAGTTGAAGATAGTCACTGGCCTGTTGAAATACAGCCACTGGATTAAAAGCCATTACCATGAACGCATTCTTAATGCGCTCATGGTAATTTTGTAATAACCTTCACTTCTACTAAATATTATCACTACTGTCCCGTTAACTTAAAGAGTGTCGTCATTCCCGAATGCTTGTGTCGGGAATCCAGTGTCTTTACAGTACATAAGGCCGCTAGATCCCCGACCAATGAAATATACATGGGCATTCGGGGATGACGGTTTAAATTATTATCTGTTATTATTTTGTTCTTCTAATTTCATGTCGTTAATAAATAAAAACCAATAAAAGTGTGACACGCGACGATTTTAGGGCATATTAAACTTTCTTAACGGGACAGTAGTGAAATATTATATAAACAGATTTATGCATAAACCCGACAATATTTTCATTTCTAATCTCAATAATTTTCAATCACTGGTTATTGAAGCATCCCTCAACAAACCCATATTGGTCGATTTGTGGGCCGAATGGTGCTCCCCCTGCCGGGTAATTGCACCACTGCTGGAAAAATTAGCCGTTGAATTTCACGACTCGCTGGGCATTGCCAAAGTGGAAGTAGATGAAGATGAAAACATGAAACTCGCCGGGCACTATCAGGTGAGGGGCTTTCCAACTCTTATTTTATTTGTTAACGGTGAAGAAACCGGCAGATTCAGCGGTGCAAAACCGCTGAGTTTTATGCGCGACTTTATTGAACAACACAGTAATATTTAATTCTGCGGCTGCAATTCGGCCGGTTCTTTTCTATACTCTAGAGTTAACTAAACTTATAAAATTATCAGACCATGACTTCAGCTCTTTTTCGATTCTTTTGTTTTCTAATAATTATTAGCTTCGCCTCTGTTTCAATTGCGGCGAATAAAACCAAAAAACCTAACCCCCCAACCGATTTAGAAAAAGGCGCCCACGCATACAAAAAAAATGATTTCGCCACCGCACTCATGCTGTGGTTCCCACTGGCGGAGAAAGGCGATGCCCAGGCTCAGTACAGTATTGGTAAAATGTACCTTGACCAGAAAGGTCAACGCAAAGACCCCAGTGAAGCCGCGGAATGGGTTCTTAAAGCCGCTAATCAAAATCATATAGAAGCTCAGAAACTTATTGGACAAATGTACCTGAAAGGTGTTGGTGTCAAACGCAACTTTAATGCCGCCGCCAACTGGTTTTTGAAGGCCGCCCGCCAGAAAGATAAGGAATCACAATATATTTTAGGCAAGCTTTATTTCCATGGAGATGGCGTGCCAAAATCAGCAGGCAAAGCCGCTTACTGGTATAAAAAAGCCGCAAAACAGGAGCATACAGAAGCACAGAATAAATTAGCCCAGATGTATTTAGTGGGAGATGGCATAAAGAAAAAGCCCAAACAGGCAAAAAAATGGTTTGAAAAGGCCGCACTGGGGGGTAACGCCAATGCGCAAATTAATCTGGCAAAGCTTTATCTAAATAGTGACGTTTTCAAAAAAGATAATATCAAAGCGTTAAAGTGGTATACAAAAGCGGCTCAACAGGGCAACGCAGAAGCCCAGAACGAACTGGGACAAATGTACGAAAACGCTATCGGCACTAAAGAAGACATTAAAAAGGCTGTAAGCTGGTACCAGAAAGCGGCTAAACAGGATTATATTCCGGCCCATTACAATATGGGTAGAGCTTATGTACAGGGTTATAATGTGCCTCAGGATTTTAAAAAAGGTGTTGCGCATTTTCACAAGGCCGCCGAAAAAGGCTATGGAAAAGCTCAGATGGATTTAGGTGTGGCCTATTACACCGGCAGAGGTGTTGCACCTAATTCGGCCGTTGCCTATGCCTGGTTTTATGTCGCCGCCGCCAGCAATGTAAAAGATGCGCGTAAAACCAAAAACGGCCTGTATAAAAAACTCACCAAGGAGGATAAAAAAACAGGGATTAGTTTAGCAACTGAATATAAACGCAAATATTTTGTTCGTTCTAAGCGCTAGTCAGACATGAAGTAACATGCCTAATAAATTAGACGCCCTGCAGAAAACACCTCATATCCCATTAGCAACCATTCATCGCTTAAAATTCATTTTGTGAGCACATTCACACTTATTTTAATTAGAATAACTAAACTCTTGATAACGTTTAATTTTTTAGAATTTTTATGAAACCGATTTAATGCAAAAACAACGACAACAAGCGTCTGCTTTACTGTCAGTTCTTCGTTATAGTCTGTGGCTAGCTTTTATGATGCTACCGGGCCTGTTTTCTACAAGCCATGCATCGGCAAACTTTGATTTACTCAATTTATCAACCAGCCAGAGCGCCCACAAAAACCTTAAATTAGCCAGCCAACGCCAGCTCTATCAACAGGCTCAACAGGCCTACAAAAAACACCAGTATTATAAATTTCGCCAGCTTTCCGCCAAACTAAGAGACTACCCGTTACAGCCCTATCTTCAATACAGAGCATTAATGTATAAACCCTCCGCATTAACCCGTACCCAGATTCATCATTTTTTACAGGCCAATGACGACACGGTTATTGGCAATCGCTTTCGTGGCAAACTCATTACCCATGCGGCCCGTTCAAAAAACTGGCAACGCCTGATTGATATTTATCAGCTGGGCTATGGGGTAGCCGCTGAATGTCATTACTTAAATGCACTACTGCAAACTCATCAGCAATCTATTGCCTATCCGAAAATCGAAAATCTCTGGATGTCCGCCAGCTCATTACCTAAAACCTGCGACCCGGTTTTTAAGCAATGGCAGGCAGCGGGTAAAAAATCTGCGCAAATAATCTGGCAACGTTTTACCCTGGCCATGTCAGTCAATAATACTCGCCTGGCCCGTTATCTGATTAAATCGATGCCGGTGCAGGATGCAACAGTTGCACGTAAATGGGTAAAAATTCATAAACATCCCCAACTGGTTAACGCCCCTGAAATGCTCAATATTCAACATCCGGATCAGATGGCTATTTTGCAACATGGCCTGATGCGTCTCAGCTATAAAGATATTACCCTCTCCATTGAAGCCTACTTCCAGCTCAGCCAGCCACGGTTTTCAATACACTTTAGCGAGCAGCAAAAAGCTGAGCTAATTCGCCATTTCGCCCTGCGCCTTGCCCGGGAGCACATGCCCGATGCAGGATTATGGCTGGCCAGGGTACCCGCTGACTATGCAGACAAACCGGTAAAAGAATGGCGCATACGCACGGCGATTCGACAGGGTGACTGGAGCCAGGTGATACACAGCATTACCGATCTTAAAATCAGTAAACAATCCGATTATCGCTGGCAGTACTGGTGGGCATATGCAAATGAGCAAATAGGCAACACGGATGATGCCCTGGGCATTTACCAGTATCTGGCCCAAAAACGCAGCTACTACGGATTCCTGTCCGCCGACCACCTGAACCAGCCCTATGCCTTTGAAGACAAGCCGGTTGAACCTTCAAACGAAGTGATGAATAGCGTATTTCAACAGCCGGAAGCGCAGCGTGCCCGTGAGTTTTACTTTATGGGAGAGCTGCTCTCCGCCAGACGTGAATGGTACAAGCTGATACAGCACACCAATAACGAGCAGCGATTGGCCGCATCAAAAATAGCCCAGGCCTGGAACTGGCACGATCGTGCGATTATAACCATGGGTAAAACCCGTTACCGTGACGATATTGAATTACGTTTTCCCATGCACCTGAATAATAAAGTGTTCGGCTGGTCGAATCAGCGCAATATCGAACCTGCCTGGACCTATGCCATTATTCGCCGGGAAAGCGCATTTATGCTGGATGCCCGTTCTCCGGTAGGGGCCATGGGCTTAATGCAGCTAATGCCCAATACCGCGCGTCAGGTTGCCCGCCAGTTAAAAATTCGCTATCGGGGTCGTAATAGCCTGCTCACCAGCAATACCAATATCAGCCTTGGCACCGGCTACCTGGAACGCATGCTTAACAAGCTGGACAGCCAGCAGGTACTGGCGACTGCAGCTTATAACGCAGGCCCCCATCGGGTTGAAAAATGGCTACCCTCCCTACACAATATGGATGCTATTCGCTGGATAGAAACCATCCCCTATACAGAAACCCGCGAATACGTTAGCAACGTTCTTGCCTACATGGCGATCTATGAGCATCGTATGAAGAAGCAAATCACCCGCCTGCGCCATCGTATGCCACCGGTTCTGGCTAGAAATCCTCTGTTACCCGCATCCAATATCAGTATCACTGATGTCAGCACCCCACCAACGAAAGCATTACAAACACCTAAAATTACCATCAAAGCCTCAAACGACCCAACTTGATAACTATTTTCTCTATAAAAAACATAAAGATACTTGCATTGCTTAATAAATTAATCTAACTTCTACACATAAGATGCTATAGTTAGTAGGCGCTTCACCTTGTAAATTTCTACCTTAGGTCGAAAATAAACTTATTTATTCATAAATTACATGAAGTTACTTGCATTACCTAATAAATTAGTCTAACTTTAGGTTGTAGGCTATTGAAATAAAACTTAATTGGTGATTTTGGAGATATAAAAATGAATAAAGAAAACACACTAAGCATTGGCGATAGAGTCCGCATTAAAAGCACAGGCCAGGAAGTGACTGTTGACCAGGTGAGCGCATACGGATTTAGCGTTATTAAATTTAATTCCGGCGGCACATACCGATTTTTAAACCATAAGCTTGAAAAACACGCACCAAAGCACATGACATACAACGCTTAATTTAAACAGGTACAGATATCTATCCGATGAGGGCTAAACATCTCCCTCAGCGGATGACTGCCCTTCAAGAACGGTGAGAATTTGTCGATAAATAGAACAGGGAGAATATTATCCTTTACTATTATGCCGAATATTCCATTTATACAACATAATCGAAGTGACGGTTTAGTGCATCGCAGGCGCACCAACAAAACCTTTGAGAGCGAAGATGCAACTGCCCACAAGCAGGAGGTCAAGCGCCGTCGTGATCGCCGAAAAAACAAAGATCGCCGCTACAAACAAATAAAAGTACTTTTAGATCGACGCCATCGGGGTATGCATCGCAGAAAAAATGCTGAGGCCGCCAGTGAGACCACTAGTGATGCCGCTAGCGACGCTGCTAATTTAAATGCTACTATAGGTAAACACGTCAACACAACCGCTTAACAGGTTAGCAACATATTATGAAAAATTCGGCTTCCATACTTTTAAAAGTTATCATCTTTGGTGTCATTACCGGCATTGGTATTATTTATGTGGTTAACCGCTCACCTGTGGAAGGCATGAGCACCTATGAAAAACAGGAAATGGTGAAACCGAATAAAAGCCGTTCAATTGTTGATCAGTTTTTTTCAACCGATCCTGACAACAAACGTGATCAATCAGAAAATGATGATGTTTCACTTACCGGCAGTAGCGGCCGTTATGATGAGGTTCGCATAGGAAAAGACAGTAAATAAAAAAACAGGCTTTCTTCTAAAAGTGACTTATAAGCGCTTAAAGGCACCTCTAAAGTTAAAAAATTATTCTGCCGTTATTTAATCCCGATCAGCGCTTCAATCATGGGTGCACAAATCACATCCAGTGCGTGACTCATTTGTCCGCCAGGAATCACCAGATTTCTTCTGGTGGAAAAAAAAGAACCTTCAATTCTTTCCTTATACCTTTGCAGATCATGCTTCTGCGGTTCTTTAAAACTAATGACCACAACACTTTCTTTTTCAGTTGGTACAGGCTGATGCTCAAACGGGTTTGATGTATCTACCACCGGCATACGCTGAAAGTTAATATCCGTTATGGAAAACTGCGGCACGATAAAATAAATATAATCCTGAAGTTGTTCAATAATGTTGACGGTTACCTGCTCGGGGGAATGTTTGCGATTTAACTGATCATGCTGAATGCGCTGAATCCATTCGAGATTAATGGCCGGTACAACACCAATTAATAAATCAACATACTGAGCGACGTTAATGCCGTTTGCGTTTGAACTACGCCGGTCTTTTAAAACCGCATCGGTATTTTCAGATTTACGTCGTGTCCAGGTTTGTGCAACTACACCGCCGTGCATGCCTTCATAAAATAAACAATCGGTTTTCTTCGAGCTTTGTTGCCAGTTAGTAAACTCACCAACCGTGGTATCGTGCAGATGCTGGTTTTCTTCGGTGATTTTATAGCGCAAATCACAGCAACCGATTTTAGAATAGCGACTAAAGCACTCCTGAAGTTTCATGAAATCATTTAAATCAGGGCCATAACTACTAATATGCCGGCCATTGGCCATGTGTTGTGAAATATGCTTTTCACATTCTGATTCACTAAAGCGCAAAAAACCATCACCCTGCATAAATGCCGCATTGATCTTCTGGCGGAAAAAAATTTCTTTGAATGCCTGCTGAACAACAGTCGTACCTGCACCACTGGCACCGGTAACAGCAATAATCGGATGCTGCTTTGACATATTCATGCCCCCCTTAGCCGGACTTTTTTTATTTTACAGGATGCGTATTCGGGCTAACTTTTTCCGAATACGACAACACCCGCCCTGTAAATACATTACGCTAATTTACCAGATAATAAAATAAATAATAAACAAAGCTAGCGCAACAATCAAAAACTGGGGGCTTGATATAGTTTTGCATAATCGACAACCACTGAAGCCGCTTGCCATTACTTACCTTTGAATGTTGATTGCCAGCTATCCAGGTCGGTTACCGTGTCTGAGCGCTCACGCAGCACAACACCTATTTGAAAAAAATCCCCCCTGGCCAGCTTTTGGCACCAGCGTACATTGCCCGTGAGAAAATATTTTTTCTGTCCATCCTTCAAGGTGACCCACACATCCAGAACACTATCAATTTTAATTTGCTGGTTCAGCTCTATACGCAGCCCCGATGCGGAAACATCGATCGTTGAGCCGCATAATGTTTTACCCAGTAAATTGGGGTTTTCTGATGAGAAGACAATCTTCAGATTAAGTGCTTCTTTTAAACTAATCCGCTGAGATCCACGGCGGTTTTCCACTTGTTTTGCCATACTACTTATACCCTTAAAATTGTATCCCGTAGCGCCTCCTGGAGAATTTTGCTGGCGGCCATACAAATGATAATGCTGAGTGATTAAAGTCTTTATTCGCCTGTTTTTACAGACTTCGATCTATGAGTATAGAACCTGAAAAAACACTTTGCCGAAGAATTTAAATTAAGCAGACCTGAAGCCGAAATGACGTTTCAAGTCTTCCAGCACATAGTAGCTGGCTGGCACCAACAATAAACTCACAATAGTGGCAAACATCACTCCGAATGCCAGTGATACCGCCATCGGAATTAAAAACTGCGCCTGCACACTGCGCTCCAGCATGAGCGGCGTAAGGCCGGCAAAGGTGGTAAGGGAGGTTAAAACAATAGGGCGGAAGCGGGCGGCACCCGCCTCGCGAATGGCCAGGCTAAGCTCAACCCCTTCATCACGTTTGCGATTAATATAATCGACCAGCACCAGATTATCATTTACCACCACCCCGGCCACCGCAATCATGCCGCTCAGGGATAACAGGCTGATATCCAGCCCTAGTAGCATATGCCCCAGCAATGCACCAATCAAACCAAAGGGAATGGCGCTCATCACCATCAACGGCTGGGTATAGGATTTAAACGGTATCGCCATTAAGGCATAAATACCGATCAATGCCAGAATAAAGCCGTGAATCATGGAACTAATCATTTCATCCTGATCTTTCTGGCTTCCGGAGCGGCTGCCCTTCACACCGTTAAACTGCCTGCCGATATTATCGAGAAAATCCGTTTTTAAACTTTGCTTAATTTGTGCAGGCACACCACGGCTTTCATCCACCCGTGCGCTCACCGTGATGACTCGCTTGCGATCAATGCGTAAAATTTCAGACGGACTGGTGCTATATTCAATATTCGCCACTTCGCTTAATGGCACATCCACGCCGTTATCCAGATGAATAAACATGGTTTCCAGAAAATAAACCGACTGACGCTGACCTTTGGGATAGCGCACAAACACCCGCACATCATCGCGCCCCCTTTGTATGCGCTGCACCTCCTCCCCATAAAAAGCCTGTCGCACCTGGCGAGCTAATAACTTTGCATTAATTCCCAGATGTTCCGCAGCGGGTTTCAGGTGCAGACGGATTTCTTTTTTGCCCACATCAAAACTATCCTGAATATCATAAACACCGTTATATTGTTGCAATTGTTTTTTCAAAGCAGCCGCGGCGACGGATAACTCCTGCGTATTTCTGCCCGTTAAATCGATGCTAATGTCCGGTCCCGAATCGCGCAAGCTTGACTGAAAAGTCAGCTGCGTTGCCGCCGGAATTTTGCCCACGGCTTCACGCCATAATTTTAATATTTCAGCACTGTCTATTTCACGATCTTCTGAGGCGCGTAGTGACACGGAAACTTCGCCTACATGATCGCCTCTTTTACCACTGCGGTTCATTGCCTGCACACCCACAGTCGAAATAATATTTTCGATCTGATCTTCACCGGTGCGCAATTTTAACTGTTGTTTTAACTGCTGTGCTGCCGTTTTAATTCTGTCCACCGCCCACTCGGTTTTTTCCACTGATGTGCCCTGGGAAAAACTAATGCTGGCGATGGCGATGTCACCTTCTACTTTTGGGAAAAACAATAGATGAATCCAGCCCGCATATAACACCGTTACAAAAATAATAAATGCGCCAACAAAAGCCGATATTGTAATGTAACGCAGATTAAGTACTTTTAATAACAGCGGTCGATAAACTGACTCAATAAAATTATCCAGCCAGTCTGAAAAACGGGTTTGAAAGCGCGTAAAGCGATTATCTTTTTGCTGATGATTTTTTATCATGGATAAGTGCGCAGGCAACACAAACAAACATTCCGCCAGTGAAAATAACAGGGTTAAAATTACTACCTGTGGAATCACCATCCACAAACGTCCTTCAGCCCCGGGCAAAAATAAAATCGGCATAAAGGCAACCACACTGGTAAGCACTGCAAATATCACTGGCTTGGACACTTCCTGCACCCCTTCAATTGCACCCTTTAAACCCAGATTACCTCGCAGGTGATGCTTGTGAATATTCTCCCCCACCACAATGGCGTCATCCACCACGATGCCAAGTACCAGTATAAAACCGAACATGGATATCATATTAATCGAGCCATCCACATGCGGCAATAACCAGAAGGCACCCATAAATGAAATGGGAATTCCCAGACTCACCCAGAAAGCCAGACGCAAACGTAAAAACAAAACCAGAATTAAAAACACCAGCAACAAACCGGTCATGGCATTTCTAATTAATAAAGACATACGGCTTTTATAATAACTGGATTTATCCTGCCAGACATTTAACTCAATTCCGTTCGGCAGTTGGGGTGATTTTTGTTTTACATAATGCTTAATACTTTCAGCAATATCTAAAATATTTTGTTCGCCAACCCGGTACACGGTAATTAACAAACCGGGCTTGCCGTTAAATTCACCGTTAAACTCTACATCTTCAAAACCGTCAACAATGTTTGCCACATCCGCCAGTTTTACCGAGCTACCGTCGGCGTTAGCCCGTAACGTCAGCTGCTCGTATTCTTCCCCTGTGTACGCCTGCGCCTGAGTCCGCAGCAGCACATCACCGCTGCGGGTTTTTAAATGCCCGGCGGGTAAATCTAATGATGCGGAACGCACCGCATTAGTCACTTCATCAAAGTTTAAATCGTACTCATGCAAACTATTTTCAGACAATTCAATTGAGAGTTCATAATTTCTCGCATTCACCAGCTCAACCTGGGTAATGGATTTTATTTCTGTAAGCTCATCGCGCACGTTTTCCGCAATATTTTTTAAAGTTCGCTCATCAACATCGCCACTCACCACAACACTGGCAACACTACTTTTAATACTGATTTCACGAATCAGTGCACGCTCGGCCTGCTCGGGAAAAGTTGAAATGGTATCGATGCGCGATTTGATTTCATCCATAATCTCCCGCGCATCATAATTTGATTCAATATCGGCGATAACATTACAAACCCCCTGTGAGGCCCGGCTGGTTAATTTTCGAATACCTTCAATATCAAACAGACTTTCTTCAATGCGAATACAAATGGTTTTTTCAACTTCTTTTGGCGACGCGCCGGGAAAAGCGACACTAATGCTCACCTTATCCAGTGAAATATTGGGGATCAGTTCTTTACGGGTAGACTGTAATGAAAACAAACCCGCCACTACAATTAATAACATTAGCAAATTTGCGGCCACATGATTTTCAGCAAACCAGGCGATTAACTTATTCATTTGCGGATTTTATTTTTGCCGGGGCCAATTGCATTCCATTTAATGGAAAATCAATAGCGTTAACAACAACCCTGTCGCCCTGCTGCAAACCTGTTTCTAAATAAATAAACTCACGATCTTTGGTTAGCACCTCAACCGGTTTTATGTGTAATTTATTATCCGCATCAAGCAACCAGACCGTGCTGTTATAGCGCAAAACAGCACGCGGTAATTTAAACAGTTTTTTTTCCACGCCTGATAACTTCGCCTTTACAAACATGCCGGGAGTTAAGGGTGGGCGATCGACAAACTGCGGCTGCTTTTCATAGGGATCCTTTACTTGCACCACCAGATATACCAGCCGGTTACGTATATCTATTTCTCCTTCGGTATGACTAAACTGTGCATCCCACTCATATTTTTTTGATGCGTACTCCGCAAACAGTTTTATTTTTAAACTGTCGAGCAAATTCTGATTATCACGCAACTTAACCCCTAATAATTCAGTTTGCTGCAAACTTAAAGGCAGTCGCACGCTGACTGTTTGCGTTGAATAAATATCCGCCAGCAAAGTGCCCGCCGTTACATACTGACCAATATCAACCTGCTTGCTCACCACCCTGCCATTAAACGGCGCAATTACCTGCGTGCGCTGCATTTGTAAGCGCGCAATTTGCACGTCTGCCTGCGCCGCTTTCAAACTCGCCTGTGCTTCAGCCAGTTGCGGTTTGCGCAAAGCATAAGCGCTGGATTTAGAGGGATCTCGACCGATTTGCTGCAAATCATATTTTGCCTGCCCGGCTTCAATTTCAACTTTAATTAACTGCTGCTTTGCCGCCGCCAGCTGTGCCTGCGCCCGGCTCATTGCGAGTCGGTAATCCGTATCATCAATATTAAGCAGTAGATCTCCTTTGTTAAAAAAACCACCGTCGAATTTTAATTGAGCCATATGAATAATGCGGCCGCTGACCTCGGCAATCAGTTTAATTTCAGTTTTCGCTTTAACACTGCCCTGAGAAATAACGGGCACCGCGGTTGATTTTAATGTTGCTACAACATATTCAGCCAGCGGCGGCTCACTTTGAACGACTTTCTTTTCGGCTTCAGGTTTAAAGACATTTAATAAAAAAGCCACAAAAAAAGCGAATGCAAAAATAGCGACAACAATGGGCCATTGTTTTTTTGATGCTGCGTTAACTGAACCATCCATTGTTTCTGCCTGCTCCTGCACGTTATTATCAGGTGTCAACCTGTTGTCATTTTGCATAAATTATTTTGTCTTTTAACTATTATTTTTTGGGCTACTTTCTGGGCCTTCTAAATCTTCGACAATTGAAGCTTCAGACACCTCATCCAGTAACTCAACCTTTTCTATTTTCTCAAATCGTGAGCTGATTTTTTTTGCTGATGTATTTACATCGTTCACATCTTTGCTGGCCTGATTTATATGTTTGGATAAATTATCCATACGGGTTTGAAAGCGTGAAAAATCTTTTGCCAGGGTCACCAGATGCTCCTGTATTAAATGCACCTGCTTACGAGTATCGCTATCTTTTAACACCGCACGTGCGGTGGTTAAAACCGCCATTAATGTAGTCGGTGATACCAGCCATACTCTGGCACGCTGTGCATCTTCAACCAGATCATAATGATGTGCATGGATTTCTGCAAACACAGCTTCAGCAGGGATAAACATCACTGCTCCATCCGAGGTTTCACCACTGATAATATATTTTCCGGCAATATCATTAATATGTTTTTTTATATCTTTCTTAAACTGTTTTTCTGCATTTTGCCGATCTACATCACCACATTCCAGGTCTGTCATTTTTCGAAATGATTCCAGTGGAAACTTGGAATCTATGCCAATACTGCCACTGGGTTCGGGCAAAAACAACATGCAATCTACACGGGTGTTATTGCTTAATGTGTGCTGAAATGAAAAACTGTTTTCCGGCATGACATTACGCACCAGTGAATTTAACTGCACCTCCCCAAACGCCCCGCGCGATCTTTTATCCGCTAAAACCTCCTGTAGACTAACCACACTGCCGGATAGTTCCGTGATCTTTTTCTGCGCTTCATCTATCATCGCAAGTCGTTTCACTACATCGGCAAAGGTCGCAGTGGTTTTTTCAAAACCTTCATTCAGACGTTTATCCACCTGACCGGAAATGTCTTTTAATCGTTCATCGGTGGAGCGAGTTAACGCATCCACTTTTTTTCCAAGATCATTACCGTTTTGCACCAACGCTTCAGTCACCTGTTTGCGCACTTCGCCCATGCCCTGGGTTAAATTGTCCTGCTGTATTTTTAGCGACTCTAACTGACGCGCGTCAAATGATTCGCGGTGTTTATTTAAATTTTGCTGGAGCACATGATTACTGTTATTTAATTTTTCAGTCAGCAGATTACTGAGCTCACCAATACGCCTTTCCTGGGCACTTTTTAATTCGGTGACGCGCTCAACCATCACATTCTGCATATCTGACATTTGCTGCAACTGCTGTTGACGACTTTCAGATATTTGTTCATGTTGGCTTTGCTGCAAATTATTTTTAAACTGACTAAACTGGTGACTTAGCCACCATAAGTTCAGCGCCAGACTCACCAGCAATATCAAACCAATTAAAATTAAATTATTATCCATAGCTACTCATTTGGGCTACTCATCTGGGTTACTCATCTGGGCTTCTCATATAGGCTTCTCATTTAGCCAATTGTACTAACACAACATGATTTTCAGGGCAGAACCACGTAACATAACATAATGCCCAATATTCTTCTCACCGGTGTTGCGACACTGGATATTATAAATCATCTACCCGACTACCCCGCTGAGGATAGCGAGGTTCGCGCAACCGCACAGCACGTTCAAACCGGCGGCAATGCCAGCAACAGTGCAATTGTAATGCAGCAACTGGGTTTAAACACGCACTTATTAGCCAGCCGTGCTGATGACTTCAATGCACAACAGGTATTTACTGCATTAAATGCCCGCCACATTGACACTTCGCTTTGCCCGCTACAAAAACACAGCGCCACCCCCACATCTTACATCACCCTTAATAGCGCCAATGGTTCACGCAGCATCGTGCATTATCGGAACTTAAGGGAGTTACAGGCCGATGATTTCACTGCACTCGCGCTAAGCCACATTAACTGGTTTCATTTTGAAGCCCGTGCCTGTGATCAGTTACGGGTTATGCTTAAGCACGCCGCACGTTTTGCTAAACCCATTTCAATAGAACTGGAAAAACCCCGGGAAGGTATTGATGACATAATGCAATACGCAAATCTGCTGTTAATATCCAGACCCTTTGCATTATCCCGGGGGTTTAGCAATGCCCGACAGTGCCTGCATTTTTTTGCCGAAAAATATCCTGATGCAATGATCAGCTGCACCTGGGGTGAACAGGGTGCATGGCTGGCTCACCAGTCGCATATCATTCATCAGCCGGCCTTCAATGTTAAACCGATAATTGAAACCCTGGGGGCCGGGGATACATTTAATGGCGGGCTTATTTCAGCTTTAATCAAAAGCCATGCCCCCGCACAGGCCTTAGCATTTGCCTGTGAACTTGCGGCTAACAAGTGCCGACAATTCGGCCTTGATAATTTAACGGTTACTGATGAGTAACTAAAAGCTTTAACCTGAATCGTAACATCACCTATAATTCATTTTTTTAAAACACAATCTGGAACACACCATGTCAGACCCCCTATGCCACATTGACGATATAACTGACCCGGGCGCCAAAGGCTTCACCCTCAAACAGGGTCGCAAAGAACGCCTGTTATTTCTGGTAAAAAAAGACGCCCAGGTTTACGCCTATGAAAACCACTGTCCCCACGCGGGTATCAACCTCGAATGGCAGGAAGATGATTTTCTCGATATGGAAAAAAACTTTATTCAATGCTCGGTGCACGGCGCACTCTTTACCATTGAAAATGGCGAATGTGCCGGTGGGCCCTGCAATGGTGAGGGCTTAACGCCGGTAAATATAAAAAAGGATGATCAGGGTAATATTTTATTAGCGCCTTAAGATTTCAGTTGAATTCCTTTCTAAATAAATATAACCAAAAACAATACAGGATCATGGATAGTATTCTATCCACCGTTACTGACTTATGCTTATTTTGAATAACACGCACTGGCATATTTAAAACTTTTTAACTACGTCCATTATGAAAGCGGGTATTTTGAACTACAACTATGGCTTCTGATTACAATCATAAGCGGACTGTTGAGATGGGTTAAAATTAAACCCCTATTATTCGAAAATGCTCTCAGAAACAGGCGCTTCAGTAAAACGTATCATGATAATTTAACAAGAATGACCTGATAAGAATGACCTGATAAATGTTACTTAACAAGGTTACTCATCGAGTAACTCTCGCACTCTTTTTAGTAACGTTTTCATGTTATAGGGTTTGTGAAGTAACTGATGTTTCAGCTCTTTATCAACCATGTCTGCATTATAGTTATCTGCAAAACCACTGACCAACTGAATTTTAACAGCCGGGTATTTCTCCTGTGTAATGGCCGCCAGCTGGTAACCATCCATCACTGGCATGATGATGTCGGAAAGCAACAGGTCAATGCTTTCTGTTGCCATGATACTGAGCGCCTGATTACCATTTTCTGCAGATAGTACGTGATAGCCTTTTTCGCTGAGTATTTCACAGAGTAAATTGAGAAGCGCAGACTCGTCATCCACTGCCAGTATGGTTTCATGACCTCTGACATCTGTCGAAAGAGCCTTATTTTTCGATGCCAGATCCTCTTCACTGATAAAATAGCGGGGGAAATAAAGAGTAAATTTAGTGCCCTGACCGGGTTTAGAATAAACATTGATTGCTCCGTCACTGCGTTCAATAAAACCATACACCTGGCTTAAGCCCAGGCCGGTACCCTGTTCACCTTTGGTTGAAAAGAAGGGATCGAATATTTTTCCTTTTGTTTCTTCATCCATGCCAGATCCCGTGTCGGTGATACTGAACAGGACATAATCACCAGACTTCAAATTTAGTCGTTGTGCATCGACTTTATTGATTTTTTCATTACTGGTCTGAATAGTTAGTTGGCCATTCCCCTCAATTGCGTGCATGGCATTGATACTCATGTTGATAATGACATCTTCCAGGTCACCACTATCCAGCCTGACTGGCCATAAATCTTCTGCCAGTTCGAACACCAGTTTTATGCGTACGGTCAAGGTTTTCTCTAACAGGTGTCTTTCATCCTTTAGCAAGGTATTGAAATTTATTATTTCAACTTCGGAGGATCTTTTTCGTGAAAAATTCAGCAATTTTTTTGTTAGTTTTGCGCCACGCTCTCCTGCATGAGATATCTTTTTAAGATATTCAATAAGCGCTGGTTGGCTGCTTAATTTGGCTTCCAGTAATTCAGAATATCCCAGAATAACCCCGAGCATATTATTGTAGTCATGTGCAACACCACCTGTAAGTTTTCCTAGCGCATCCATCTTTTGACTACGGTGTAACTGCTCATCCTGCTTTTTACGGTCGGTAATATCTGTTGATATTCCACATGAAGAATAAATATTTCCATGTTCATCAAACAGTGGAAACTTTATGGAAACATAAGTATGGGGGCCATCATCAAAAAGAACTATCTCTTCCAGTTCCAGTGAATGCTGTGCTGCCAGTACAGCCTTATCATTTCGTATTAGTTCATCAGAAATGTTTTTGGGAAAGAGGTCCTGGTCGGTCTTGCCAATGATATCTTTATTCTGCATATGAACCAGTTTTTCGAATTGTTGATTAATGAAGGTGTAGCGGCCCTCCATGTTTTTAACATATATCACTGCAGGGGAGTGATCCATAATATCTTTCATGTCACGTTTGCTTTTAGCGGCAGCCTCTCGCAAATTATACTGCTCAGTAACATCATTAAACACCAGCACCATACCCAGGATGTTATTATCATTATCACGAATCGGTGCAGCGGAGGTCGAGTAGACGGACTCTTCCAACATACAAAGCATAATAACCAGACAATACTTTCACTAACACCTCGCTGCAAGCAGCTACTATGTGATTTCTGTTTATAGCTTTATATATCAGTTGCTATCACGCCCCTCACAGAACCGTGCTTGCGCTATTTACGCACACGGCTCCTCGACAATACGCTTCACCTTAAAAGGATAATAAATTCACCGTAGTTCGTGCTTTTGGTAACGGATATCGCTTAAGCAATTTATTAAACTTTTCCCATGTGTAACACCCTCTTTTACCTCGGCGATTAAGCCACTTAAAAAGAGTAAGCGTTACCCAATAGGAAAAACTGTTTATGCTTTTCGCGTTATCGGATACCCCATAATATGCAAAATGTCCGCGCAGTTTTGCTGCTGTCGTTAATAGTATTTCGCCTGTCGGCAATATTCTATTTGCCTTCAGCCATTCTTTATACGCTTTTAACTTGGCAGTAAATCGCTTACTTATTGTTTTCCTTCTCATCCTAAAACAGCTTCCAT
>Ga0316209_1000655_pt1 | contig 52528 bp, 47 predicted proteins | sample 6monopyrite_MG_FD_204945 | JGI IMG/M metagenome (GOLD analysis project Ga0316209, IMG submission 204945) | Microbial mat bacterial communities from mineral coupon in-situ incubated in ocean water Damariscotta River, Maine, United States -... | ecosystem: Environmental > Aquatic > Marine >... | reverse complement strand
CAGGCTCTCGATTTTCAATATCTCCGTTCCAATGAATTACTTTATAAACTTGATGATATATTGACTTCACTTTATCAATTTTGACGCAATACTCGGTAATCTTAATCGCGTCAATGCCCAGTTCTTCTAATAGCTCTCTTTTAATAGCTGCTAAATCTGTTTCATTGGTCTCGACATGACCCACCGGTAACGACCAAAACCTGTCGAATTCTTTGGTGTTTTTTCTTAGCCTTAATAACACTCGGTCGGCATCAACTAAAATGCCGGAAACTAGCCGAGTAGAATAGTGATTGTTATCGCAAGAGTTCATCGAACTAAATTGAACACGGTTAAGATTTATTATCGAACTGTTGATCGAGCGTAAAAAAATCTTTTTTTGCCGCAATCAACAAAACAATAAAGATTAACATCAGCCGGGTGAAAGTATGTCCACCAATATCGAAAAGTGGCTCTTTTAATGTATGACCGTAGGTCGTAATTAATAACAAAGCGGCTAAACTAATGGAAACTTCTCGGCAGCGATAACCAACAGCAAGCAGTAATCCCGCTAAAAGCTCCCAATAGGGGATCGCATAACCCAAAGTCAGTAATAACCATTCGGGGATCCAACTATCTCGATAACCGGCAACAAAAAAATTCTCTGCATGTTTAGTTGCCGTTAACTGAAAGACTTTCCAGTAACCTGCCATGGTAAAAACAATCGCCAACATCCAGCGCGAAAAAAAACGTATATAGGCAATATCGCTACTCATGATTTTTTCTCCTAGAACAATGATTAGAACAATTCTGACAAGTATGAATTATGCGCCAGACTATTTGTCTTTTATTAGCATACAGGATTTAACCATCACATTCTAAACCAACTTTTCCTGACGTTTTCGGTGAGCCGAATCGCTCGTTCTCACCCAATAAAAAAGATACATAATAATAAGCTTAGTGATAGCGCTGACCGTCGCCAAAAACATCAATGGCCAATGCTCAAGCGCGCCCATCGCTATGGCAAATAACAAGGTTGAGAAATCTTTTAGTAGAATTGACTGACTTAGACGAATATCAATCGCGCCCGTTTGTCCGCTTTTGACAATAAGCCATATTTGATGAGCATAAGCTTGCGCTAAAAAAAACGTAATAACCACGATTAGTGTGGTCGAAATATCCTTAGCACTATCATTGACTTCTATTCCGACAAGCATTAAAACCAATGAACCGACAAAAAACAAAGCCGAAATCGCAAATAGGCTACTCGAACGAAAAGAACGTCGCTCTAACCAAATTTCATAAATGATTGCAAGGGTTAACACAGAAGCGGCTAACCTAGGCCAAACCAAGTAGTGATTAAAGGGAGTTAGGCTAAAACCGTAGATAAAAAAGGATAAATAGGCGAAATAGCTCACCAAGGACTGGTTAAGTGAGAGTAACTCAGTAGATTCGACATCGGGTCGTGCTTTACGTTGTCGTATTGTCGAGAATTGGGCGTACAACCCGGCTAAGCTTAATAGCACTAGTGCCCCATTAATCAGCCCTGTTACCAATATGAACAAGCGTAATCCCCACAGTGTTAATTTCGCGCGCAGTCTAACACAGTTGCCCTCGATTCTCAGGCAAAGCAAACTTTTCGTTATTACAAATTTGGGTTCTGACAAATAAGTAACATTATTGCTTGGGCTAACTCCTCTTACCACTTACAATAGCCACCACCCAGCAATATCAAATTGAATAATGCGAGTAATGAACATGTCCTTAGCAAATAGCGATCTCTTTAAACCAATCGAACTAGGCCCGCTTAAACTCAGAAATAGAGTGGTTATGGCGCCTATGACCCGAACCTTTAGTCCCGAAGGTATACCCAACGATCTAGTCGTGGCCTATTACGCGCGACGCGCCAAAAATGAAGTTGGTCTAATTGTCACCGAAGGCACTTGTGTCGGACATAAAGCGGCCAACGGCTATCCGAATGTTCCGTTTATTTACGGCGAAAAACCACTTGCGGGCTGGAAAAAAGTCGTCGATGCGGTACATGCTGAAGGCGGAAAAATTGTCCCTCAAATATGGCATGTCGGTGCTATTCGCCAAGCGGACAAAGGTGCAGGCCCCGATGCAAGCGTTCCGGGATACAGCCCGTCCGGTGTCGTGATGAAAGGCAAACCATCCGGCGTAGCAATGACTGAAGATGACGTCAAAGAAGCGATAGAAACCTTTGTTAAAGCCGCCGAAGATTCCCAAGCAATCGGTTTTGATGGCGTCGAAATTCATGGCGCTCACGGCTATTTAGTCGATCAATTTTTCTGGAAAGATACCAATCAAAGAGATGACCAGTACGGCGGCGACTTAGTCGCAAGAACACGATTTGCGGTTGATATTGTTAAAGGTATTCGAGAAAGGTGCGGTCCAGACTTTCCTATCATTTTACGTTTTTCACAATGGAAGCAGCAGGATTACTCGGCAAAATTGGCCAATAATCCAGACGAATTAGCAGCCTTCTTGAAACCCTTGGTTGACGCCGGTGTCGATATTTTTCATTGTTCGACTCGTCGTTTTTGGGATGCCGAATTTGAATGTTCATCACTTAATCTTGCAGGATGGACCAAGAAATTAACCGGAAAACCTTGCATTAGCGTTGGCAGCGTCGGCCTAAACAGCAGCTTCATTGACGAAGAAAAACGCGACATGGTTGAATCTTCTGAGGTCGCTGAAGACTCTTTCGAAAACTTATCTGAGCGGTTGAATAATAAAGAATTCGAATTGGTGGCGATTGGACGTGCGCTTCTTCAAGATCCAGAGTGGGTACTTAAAGTCCGTGAAAACCGTATCGATGAGTTAAGCGATTATTCCAAAAAATCCCTTACTAGCTTGGTTTAGGCCAAAGGCAAGGTCAAAACATTCCTACCACAGAGGCACAGAGAGCACAGAGAAATAACTCTTAGATGAATAGGGTTAACTACCGAGAATCAGTTAATCTTTTCTCCGTGTCCTCAGTGCCTCTGTGGTGAAAAAGTCATTTAGTCTTTCTGTCTTTACCGGCTTACTGTCTTGGTTTAGGTCAAGGTCAAAACATTCTTACCACGGAGGCACGGAGAGCACGGAGAAAGAACGCTTAGTTGGACAGAATTAACTACCGAGAATCAGTTAATCTTTTCTCCGTGTCCTCCGTGCCTCCGTGGTGAAAAATTCTTTTAGTCTTTTAGGTCCTTCTGTCTTGGTCAAAATCAAGATCAAAACATTCTTACCACGGAGGCACGGAGAAAGAACGCTTAATTGGACAGAGTTAACTACCGAGAATCAGTTAATCTTTTCTCTGTGTCCTCAGTGCCTCTGTGGTGAAAAATTCTTTTAATCTTTTAGGTCTTAGTTTCGGTCTTTACCGGCTTACTAACCTTGGCCGAATCGGTAGTTTTACTCTTGCCATCACTGACACCGGTCTTATCCGTTTTTTTCTTATTCTTAAAATCCGTTTCATACCATCCGGTGCCCTTCAATTTGAACGAGGACGCCGAGACCAGTTTTGTCAGGCTCGACTGTTCACATTGGGGGCAATCTTTAAGCGGATCATCACTCATTCTTTGTAGTTTTTCTAAACGGTGATCGCACTCAGTGCACTTGTATTCATAAATAGGCATAGTTATTTCAACTTCTTTTCTAGTTCAAACAGATTCCAAAACACAGGTCTGGCGAGCATCTTAACAGCTTCGACCGTCGCGTATCCTCAAATATTGGGTCTGTCTTGGGTAAATTAAAGTCTAATGGAGACTTTAATTTCGCTCGCTATTATCGATGACGGAAAGTAAAATAGTCAAATAAATTAAGCGATAACAACATCTACAGCATAAGAAAGAGAATTAAACCATGAAAACCAGTCAGTATCTTGTAGCGACCCTGCGTGAAGATCCAAGTGATGCGGAACTTGCCAGCCACCGGTTAATGTTACGAGCCGGTATGATCCGCGCTCAAGCGTCTGGACTTTACACTTGGTTACCGACCGGTTTGAAAGTCTTGAAAAAAGTCGAGAATATCGTTCGAGAAGAGATGGATGCGATTGGCGCTGGTGAAATATTAATGCCTATGGTGCAGGCGGCTGAGTTGTGGCAAGAATCCGGTCGCTGGCAAGAATACGGTCCCGAATTATTACGCATGAATGATCGGCATGGCCGAGAATTTTGTTTAGGTCCAACTCACGAAGAAGTGATTACCTCGATGATCCGTGATGAAATTCGTAGCTATAAACAATTGCCAGCGGTCTATTACCAAATTCAGGGAAAATTTCGAGACGAACGGCGACCGCGTTTCGGAGTGATGCGGGCTCGAGAATTTCTAATGAAAGATGCCTATTCTTTTCATGCCACCGACGAGTGTTTGGATAAAACCTATCAACAAATGTATCAAGCCTATAGTCGCATATTTGAACGACTTGGTTTAGATTTCAGGGCAGTGATTGCTGATACCGGTTCGATCGGTGGAGAAAAATCACACGAATTTCATGTTCTAGCCGATTCTGGTGAAGATGCCATCGCTTTTAGTACCGAGAGTGATTACGCGGCGAATGTAGAAAAAGCCACCGCTCTTGCACCAAATTTGGAAAACAGAGCGGCGGCTTCACAAGAAAAAATGAATGTCAGTACCCCAAATGCTCATACCATCGAAGAAGTCGCCAAACTATTATCCGTTGAGCAAAAAACCATTGTTAAAACACTATTCGTAAAAGGTACGGAAAACAATCCGGTGGTAGCAATTTGCTTGCGCGGCGATCATCAGCTGAATGAAATAAAAATCGAAAAACATCCATTGGTTGCTAGTCCGTTTCAGATGGCTGGCGATGATGAAATTTTGGCTATTGCGAGCTGCAATCCTGGCAGCGTTGGTCCGATTGATTTAACCATTCCAGTTATTGCCGATCCAGAGGCCGCCACGCTGAGCGATTTTGTCTGCGGCGCGAATCAAGACGGTTTTCATTTGACCGGCGTTAACTGGCAACGCGACGCTAATTACAGTGAAGTCTTCGATTGCCGTAATATTGTCGAAGGTGATATCAGTCCGGATGGCAAAGGCACCTTGACTATTAAACGCGGTATTGAAGTCGGCCATATTTTCCAATTAGGCAAAAAATATAGCCAAGCCATGAAGGCCAATGTGCTAGGTGAAAATGGTAAAGCGGTCACATTAACGATGGGTTGTTATGGCATTGGTGTGTCAAGAATTGTGGCAGCTGCAATTGAGCAAAACCACGATGATTACGGCATCACTTGGCCGGAAAACATTGCTCCGTTTCAAGTCGCAATTGTACCAATGAATATGAAGCGATCGCCTCGAGTAGCAGAACAAGCAGAAACGCTTTACCAGCAGTTAAAGAAAGCGGGTGTTGCTGTTTTGTTTGATGATAGAAAAGAAAGACCGGGCGTTATGTTCGCCGATATTGAATTAATTGGCGTGCCGCACCGAATTGTGATTAGTGAGCGAGGTATCGATGCTGGCACTTTTGAATACAAACATCGTCGCAGTAATGACAAGTTGGATATCCCAATGGATAAGGTGTTCTCAACATTGATCGAAAAAATAGGCTAATATTGAGAGAGTTGTTCTCAATTGGTCCCACAGAAAATAGAAATAATGCGAAAAATAGTTGATACATTGTGCCACTCTTACCGACACCTGTCGGAAAAGAAAATATCCGGCAAAGTGATTTTAGTTTCACTTTGCCTATTATATAGTTTCGAAAGCGCCGCAAAAAATACCGAATCTTCTACTAAAACAGCTAATTCAGCTAATTCTATCGCAAAATCTGATTCGTCTTCCCACCAAGAAAGGCCAGATAGCGAATTCAAGAAAAAGTTGATCGCCACCATAGCAAAAGCAGAAAGCTCATTCGACGATCAATTTGACGCTGAAGTTTGGCTCTATGAGCAGGCGACTCGTTTAGCGAAAGTCGCCCCCCACATTCCTGAAGATGAACGTTTTACAATTTTGCGCCTGGTTCACCAACAAGCTTCAAAATTCGATTTAGATCCGATGTTAGTCTTGGCACTAATAAATGTCGAAAGCGACTTCGATCACTATGCCATTTCAAATTCTGGCGCCTTGGGATTAATGCAAGTGATGCCATTCTGGAAACAAGAAATTGGTCATCCGGATGATAACCTTCATGAAATTGAAACCAATCTAAAATATGGCTGCGCCATTTTAAGTTTGTATTTACAGAAGGAAAAAAAGGATACCACTTTAGCGCTGGCTCGTTACAACGGAAGTAGAGGTCAGTATTGGTACCCTATGAGAGTTTATAAAGCCATGCGAAAGGTCTGGCATCCGTGACTTCGGGAAAATCAGGTTTTACGGAGCGCCGTTCTAACACGCTAACCCAAAAAGTTTGCTACAACGCACAAGGACAGGCAAAGACAGGTCTGGTATTAACCGGAGGCGGCGCACGAGCCGCTTATCAAGTTGGCGCGCTTAAGGCAATTTCACAACTGGTTTTTAAGAGTCACTGTGGCAATCCTTTTCCAATAATCACAGGCACCTCTGCAGGCGCTATTAATGCGACTGTTCTTGCAAGCTATGCTCAATCTCCCGCGGTAGGAATTCGTAGTTTAGAAAAGGTTTGGCAAAGCTTCACCGTTGACAAAATATTTCGATCGGACTTTCGGGGTATCGTCAAAAATGCCTTTCGTTGGAGCAAATCGATTTTTATTCATGATTACCACAAAAAGCGCCAACTCAGCTTGCTCAATAATAAACCGCTGAAAGATTTACTTGCCAAAGTGGTGCATTACCAAAATATTCAAAAAGCGATCGATGCCAATCATCTTGACGCACTTTGTATTACTGCAAGTGGCTATACAACAGGGCAATCAGTTTCTTTTTTTCAAGGAAAAAAAGATCTCGAGGGTTGGAAGCGACACCGTCGTGTTGGTTGCCAAGCAAATATTTCAAGGAAACACCTTTTAGCATCATCGGCTATTCCACTCGTCTTTCCGGCTGTCAAAGTGAATAGAGAATTTTTTGGTGACGGCTCAGTTCGATTTTTATCGCCACTAAGTCCTGCAATTCATTTAGGCGCCGAGAGAATTTTGGTCGTCGGTGTTGATCCCATCAGAGAAGAAAGAGAAAGACGCCCAAAAGACTTAGTTTATCCCACAACCGCAGATATTGCGGGGCATGTATTAGATAGCGTTTTCGTAGATAGTTTAGACAGCGATTTAGAGCGTATTAACCGGGTCAATAAAACACTTAAATTAATTCCAAAAGAAATTAGGGATAAGGAAACGAATCTTCGCCCCATTGAAACCTTATCAATTTCTCCGAGTAAAGATTTAAGCGAACTTTCGGGCCAGTATTTTCATACCCTACCGCCAATGGTAAGATTCTTTTTTAGACGTATTGGTATTGATGATGACGAAGGGTCAACAGTATTAAGTTATTTACTCTTCGAAAGTTTATATACTAAAGAACTGTTAGAGCTTGGATATAAAGATGCAATGAATATGTCAGATTCTATTGTCGACTTTTTTCAGTAAGAAATCATTCTATCTCAGACAGGACCTGTTAACCTGAAATTTCAAACACCACCGCGTCATCACTGATCTGATAAGATTTAGCAACAAAAATACCCGGAACACAAACTAATATTTCATCGTAGTAAATAAGCGGTAGCCAAACTCTTTGCCAAGGTGGAACGTTTAACTCCTGATAGATTTTCTTTAGCTCTGCTGAATGCTCTCGGTAACTCGGTGTGGTTTTTTCTCCGCCTTGTCTTGCTCGAACGCTAACTACTTCATGCGATTCAGGTTGACGGATTAGTAAATTAGAAGAATTAGCATTTGCCTTCAACGATTGCTGATTAACAAACGAGAGAGACATTCCATTATCCAGTTGTAAAGTATCTTGAATATTTGGCCATGGGTGGTCTATTTTTAATGCCGGCGCTTCATCGTTTCGACAAAAAAATAATCGACCGTTAAAACTTCTCACAGAGCCGGTGCCCGCTTTTACTTTAATCGAGTCATGACTGTCTGATTTTAATTCATCTGGTTTTAATTGGTTCGGTTTCAATTGGCGTAAAATTTCCAATAGCTCGACGTTCGAAGGCGATTGTTTTGTTAGATTTCTAATCCAAAAATGAAGAAGATTTTTTTGCCTTGCGGTCGATAACTGCAATAATTTTGGAATCTGTAGATTCGTTAGTGTCATCTCCATTTGCGGGCTGGATACGCTCGATAAGTCCTGCTCGGCAACTTCCTCAAGTATTTCAACTTGTTCATTGGCAATACTTGAAAAGAGTGTCAACGAGTTTGAAATGGAATGCCATTTGGAACGAATTAAAGGTAAGACTTCGTTGCGAATAAAATTTCGATGATATTGATTAGTCTGATTACTCGGATCTTCTATCCACTGCAGATGATGTTGTTCAGCATAATCGACTAATTGTTGCCGAGAGAATTTTAGAAAAGGGCGAATAAGCCAACCTTGCGCTAGTTGCCTTGATGAAGGAATACCCCGCATGCCATGAAGCCCAGTCCCACGAAATAATCGGAATAATAACGTTTCAACCTGATCATCACAATGGTGCGCCAATGCGATGCATCGATCAGCTGTGAGCTGATCAGAAAAACTTTGATACCGTGTATTTCTGGCGGCGAGTTCGCTATTTTTACCTTCGGCAGCCAATGAAAATTTTTGGGTGACTAAATCGATAGCATAGCTATTGCAACGATTTTGACAATGCTCTTGCCATTGATCAGCCTCGGACTGTAATCCATGGTTAATATGAATGGCTGATAGCTTTGAGAGTCTACCAGCTTGCAGCAACTGATGGGCGGCATGTAATAAAACGCTGGAATCTAGGCCACCACTGTAGGCGATTAAAAGGTCACCAGATTGCTTGGAGTGCCTAGATTGTCTGGACTGATTAATTTGATTGGACCGACTGGATTGATTTAATAATCCAACATCGTTCAAATGCTCAAGGATAGACAGTTCGATTGGATCCATGAATAATCTATCCTAAGTGAACGAAAACCTTAACGATCCGTTTAACTAATCCCACTCTTCTCGCACACCAAACGACATAAGCCGCTGATAACGTTGATCAAGAAGTTCTTCTGTACTGAGTTGTTGCAAATCAGCCAAATCGTTCAAAAGTTGAGTTTTAAGATGGCCGGCCATCACCGGGTGGTTCTTATGTGCACCGCCTTCTGGCTCACTAACAATCGAGTTGATCAAATCTAACTCTTTTAGACGATGTGCAGTAATCCCCATGGCTTTGGCAGCATCTTGCGCTTTGTCGGCACTTTTCCACAAAATGGATGCACAACCTTCAGGAGAAATAACCGAATAAGTAGAATATTGCAACATATTGACGCGATCGCCAACGCCAATTGCCAAAGCGCCACCGGATCCACCCTCGCCGATAACGGTACAAATAATTGGCACTTTCAATTGAGACATTATTTTCAAATTACGCGCTATCGCTTCACTTTGCCCCCGCTCTTCCGCGCCAACTCCCGGATAGGCACCCGGCGTATCAATAAAGGTAATAATTGGCCAGTTAAACTTTTCTGCCATTTCCATTAGACGCAATGCCTTTCGATAGCCTTCGGGTCTAGGCATGCCAAAATTTCTTGCGACCTTTTCTTTGGTATCGCGCCCTTTTTGGTGACCGATAACCATTACGGGCTTTCCATCGAGACGGGCTGGGCCACCAATAATCGCCAAGTCGTTAGCAAAGGTTCTGTCGCCCGCTAAAGGATCGTAATCACTAAATATCAAATTGAGATAATCTTGAGTATAAGGTCGCGACGGATGTCTTGCCAGCTGTGCCACTTGCCATGCATCCAATTTAGAGAATATTTGAGTGGTCAATTCTTGGCTTTTGCTTTGCAAGCGCTCAATTTCTTCGGTAATGTTAATTTCACTGTCATCGCCCATAAGGCGTAACTCTTCTATTTGAGCTTCCATCTCAGCAATTGGGCGTTCAAATTCTAAGAAATTCATAGGGTTGCGTTAGTCTCGTTGATAATAATTGCTTAGTAAAAGTAACACGAAATTAGCATTTAGCTAATTCAATTCTCTTAAACTTGGTTATTTTGCGCCATTCTAACCGCTTTTACTCCACAAACAAAATCTATGTCTAACTGATAGGACCATTTAAGCTAATTCTTACAAACTTAGATAGGTTGTCGTAAGTTATACCCGTTGACACTGACGATGCAGGATTCAGTGATAACGGGTATATAAGCCATTTGTTGCGCTGTATCACAGTCAGCACATTAAGTGACTTAGAAGCCGTTCTAATTAATAAAAAACAATTGATAAATACGCCGAACAGACTATATTTATAGCAACGCCGACTCTGATCGGAATCTTTGAGATTGCGGTGGAACTAACGACCAATCGATGGATATCTTTTAACATGTCTAGGAAGCTTCGAACACTCCTAAAACAAAACAGACGCCTTGAAGAGAAAATCTTCTACGAACCGAGAAGAAATGACTGGCGGAAAGACTTGATAAGCCCTAAGGAACTATCAAATGCGCTTAGCTGTTTGGCCAATAGAATCATAGAAAATCAATCCCCCGAACTTTCGGTCCTAAAAATGCTTAATGATGTTGACTTCCTTACCGGACGTCCGCTCGATGCCTATGAAAAAAATGCGTTACAGGTGGTCGAAATATTGTTCAATTATTTGCGGATTAACACCGAATTCGACCCTAAGTTTTACCATATTTTAAACAGTTTACAATTAGCCTTTACCCGATTGGCGCTTGACGATCTTAGCTTCTTAGACAACCCAAAACATCCGGCCGTTACTTTTTTGGAAAAACTCATCGATATTGGTTATCACTTTGACGCCAACGCCGGTCGACTGACCAGCTATTTGGTACACGCTATTGAGTTACTGGTTGACCGTCTCGCGAGTAAGGACCAAATATCCATCAAAATATTTGCACAAGCTCATCGTCGTTTAGAAGAATACCAACAAGGATTTGATGAAAAAGTTAATCTAACAGTCAATAAATTGCTAGCCGACATTGAAAAAACGTCCCGAAAAATCCAAGCTGACTTTTATACCGCTCACTTAATAAAATCGAAAACAGAAGGTGATGAAATCCCCATTTTCTTGCTCGATTTTTTCGAAAATCAGCTATCACATATATTGCACAAAATCATTCTCTCCCATGGCGCTCAGAGTAAACAATGCCAGCAACTGTTGACCGATATGGACACTATTGCTTGGAGCATCAGCTGCCCGTTTGAAGACCCAGACTATAAAACCCGATTTGATGCTGACGTCAATCAGACGATGAAACGTCTGTTCGCATCATTTCAAAAGGAAGATATGTTTAACGAATACGTTAAGAGCTTCTTCCTTGAAATTGAAGAACTTCACCGCAATAAACTGGATGGAAAACGTGTTCAATTAGATGTCATGATCTCTGCCGATATTTTTGATGACGATAGCTATGCTGATGAAGAAATGGTCAGCTGGGAAAAGTCGTCAGATAACTCATTTGAGATCCGAAATTTGAAGGAAGGTCGTTGGTACTATCTAGAAATTGAAGATAAAAAAGTTAGAAGTAAATTATTAATGATTAACGAGTTAACCGAGAAACTCTATTTCGTTAATTTATCCGGTGAGCTATTACAAACTATTGCTTTCGAGGACCAAAACTATCTTACTGACAACTTGGACGTTTTTATTCTTGATGAAGAGATACAATACAAACACGCGCTCAATTCGCTCGAACGAGAACTGAGCTCTAAATTAGAAGTATTAGAAATCGAGTATGAAACCTTTAAGCAACAAGCGGTCATTGACGAAAAACAACGCGCTCAAATGGAAGAAAGAGCCAAGATGGCAGTTATTGCACGATTAGAAAAAGAAAAACGAGATGCAGAACTTAGAAGAAAAAAACAGCAACAGCAAAAGAAAAAAGAATTAGACAAAATTATTGCACAGGAAAAAATTGAAGCTGAAAAACGATTTAAAGCCAAAGGATTACTTCGACAATTAGGTCCAGGCTCCACCGTAGCCATTATGTTAAAACCCGATCGCTGGACTGAAGCATCCTTAATGTTGATTTCCAAAACAACCCAGCGGTATATTTTTGCGGACGCTAACGGTAATAAAATTATTGATCCTATCAAGAGTGAATTAGTCGATCTTCTCGACAATAATAAGCTTAAAATCATCAAAGCCAATGCTAGTCAAATTGACCCTTTGCAATCGTTAGTGATGCAGCGACGAGAGAAGCTGTCGCAAAGAATATAAGAATATTTTGCAATAACTTTTGTAATAGCTAAAGACCACCCGCTTGTTGGCCGATAACTCATTACACCACACTTATTTGGCTAACAAAATGTTATCTGACAGCCCGCCCCTAAAGTTTTTTATACTAGCGGTATTAATCAGTATTATATCCTTTCCATTGTCGAGCTTATCTTCAGCTAGCAGCCAACTTGGTTTGGATGATTCCACCACAAAATTAGAATATCAAGCGGCGTCATTATATAGCTATTTAAGCTGGTATGCCTTCAAAGGTAATCGAGTAGCGATTAAAATCATGCCAATCGCAAATTATTCTGGTATTCCTTTTGAACAGCGTGAAGAAAACGCCACTTATTACGAGCATGGCAAGATCCCGCTTGCAGTCAATGCTCTGTTTGCTGACTTAGTCCAATCAAGCAGAATACTTAACGTGGATAAGCTCGATAGCGACTTCAAATTTTTATTAACCATTAATCAGTACCAACTGCCTTTTGACTACGCGCCCGATGACATTTGGTGGAAAGAGCTAAATGATGATGTTGATCGCTGGATGGTAGCCGCAAAAAAGACCAAGGTTTCGTTAACCCTTAAAATTGTCGGTGATAATCGACAGATTCAACCTTGGTCTCGCAGCATCGAAACCACACTCGCGCAATGCGATGTCAATTCCCTTTCACAGCCGTTAACCGCCACGAATAATCAAAATCAAGTATTGCTCGAATACGGCCGTTCTACACCGGGCCAAGCTTTTATAGCGGCGAGTAACTTCCTCATTTTACAGGCCATTCATCACCTAAATAATCAGCATGGACAAGCGCAGGTGGTCCATAAGTCGGAAAATGAACTGTTATTAAGAGCAAAAAATGATTCCTTTGTTATTGGTGAAAAATTGGGGCTCTATCACCAGAATCAATATTCTAGCCAATCTTTATTGCCGGCCGGCCAAGTTCAAATAATTAAAACTTTTCAAAATCAAGCGGTTGCTTACCCGGTCAATTTAAGGATTGATCAAATTAGAGAAGGTGATTGGGTTGAACTATCCACTCACTATCCGATAACCTTGCCTAAACCGAAGTTTGTTTCGAAAAATCAGTGCGCTCAAGTCATCGTCGCCGAAAAGTAAAAACAAGCAACCGTTGGCTATCGTCATTTGTCCTAGAATAAGATTTTAGAACTGGATTTGGTCCTTCACAAGGTCGCGCGGCAGTTGATTTTTAACTTTGTTTTTGGCCAGTCGACCAATCCCAATAGCATGATTATTATACGAAATAATCACTTCACCATCGTCCAGTGAATGCGCATCAATCTCCAAGTTTCGGCCTTTATAAAACTCTTGCGCCATTGGTCGATCAATCTCTAATACTTGCCTGTCGGTCAACTTCGAAAAACCACACGCAAATTCATGAGTCGAGCGGATCTTATTGGGATAGATTTCAGCGAGCTTGATCCCGGAGCGATTTAACCGAACAACGTCACTAACCAGAGGAAAGTTTTTAGGAAACAACCAGATTTCTTTATCGCGTTGCTGAATCAAATAATCGGTCTGCGCGAGATTGAAACCGAAATGAGACTGGTAATAAGTTTGGACTTGCTGCCCTGTTTTTTTATCCAACGGCTTAAAAGGCGGACTCTCCATTTTGCTACAAAACTCTGTTGTTGCATCAGCGGGTTTTGTGAATGCCGCAACAAAAAATCCTTCGCTGTCATAAATTTGAGGCAATACATGTAAAAATCCTTGCTCGGTAACTGCTTTATCGGCCCCCACAAATAATTCATTCAAACGACTGATCTTTGCATCTGTTTGTTCTAACAAATATTCGGCCACCTGATGATTCTCTTCTGGCGATAAGGTACAAGTCGAATAGACTAAACGCCCGCCGGGCTTTAGGCATTGATAAGCGATTAAAATCAATTCTTTTTGTAATTTTGCGATGCTCTGCAGATTGGAAAGTTGCCAGTCTTTGAGCGCCATGTGATCTTTTCTCACGGTACCCTCACCGCCACAGGGAGCATCTAACAGAACATAATCAAATAAACTCGATAATCGTTTTCCGAGTTTACGGCCATCAAATTGGCTCATACAAGTATTGGTCACACCGCAGCGCACTAAATTTGAATGTAATACCTTAACTCGGCTAGCAGACATTTCATTGGCTAGTACTAATCCTCTGTTTGCCAGCATGGCAGCGAGTTGAGTGGTTTTGGAACCCGGTGCAGCCGCTAAATCTAAAACTAACGGGCAATGAGGGGGATCTGACTGAGCGGATTTAAGCGAATGCAAAAGTGCTAGCGGCGGCAACATCGAACTCGCTTCTTGAATGTAAAATAACCCTTGCAAATGTTCAGGAAAATTTCCAAGCGATAACGGTCCTGAATCGACGCTTGCCGAATCAATGGCCTCAGAGTCTGGGGCCTTAGAGTCTGGGGTTTTAAAATCCGAAGTTTCAGAACCTGAGGTTTCAAACTTAACCCAAAACCCTTCGGCACACCAAGGAATAGCGGTGAGTTCTAAACCCCATTGGCGGGCGATGGCTTTAAACTCAAGCACGCTAATTTTAAGGGTATTGACGCGAATACTTTTTCTTAATGGCTGGCGGCAGAAAGCCAAGAATTTTTCTACCTGTGACTCGTTTAGAAACGTTTTTTTGGCGTGCTCTAAGAATTCATTGGAAATCACCGCGCTACTAACTATCGTTTCACTTTCGCGGTGATTCATAGGATGACTAGTTCCACGCACTATTCCGCTTTCGGCCTTTCAATCCGAAAATCCATCCTATTAAGATCCCAACAATAACAGTCGTTCCTCCAGAAAAAAACCATTCACGGTTAAAGCGACTATTTCTTGCACTATCGGCTTGGCGCAGTTGCTCTAACTCGATTTGCATTTTGCTGATTTTCGATTGTAAATTCCGATTTATTTTTTCAAGCGGCGCCCTCGCCTGTAATTCCGAACGCAATTGAGCGATTGCTTCTTGGTGGCTCGCTTTTTGGACTTTATTCTCCAACTTGGCTTTGTCTAACAAAACGCTCGCTGCAGGCAATAGGTTATTTGAACGAGTCCATGATTTATGCCCCGATTTATCCATTACTTGAGAATAACCATTTTCAGCGGGCGTATTGATCACCTCAAATTTTGTCCCAGCCGGATAACCGCCGCGATCGGCCAACTTAAAATCATCCCCAGGACCGGTACGCGTTCTGATTTTTCGATCTTTGTCGTAAACATAGGCACTTTTTGCCTCGACGAAAAAACTGTTTGCAACAACAGTGATCAAAAGCAGAGATAGCAGAAATTTCATAACAGAGCCTTAGTGGTAAAAGTGAGCTGATTCTACCCCAGATTAACAATAAATAAAATCGAGTGAGCATTAGCCTTGGTTAAATTCATAGTAAAGAAGGGACTATACCCGTATATATCGCTTTACGACTGATTGGATTGAGCTTTTGAGTGTTCTGACTCTACTTTATGCGATAGTTTGCCGCCGCCCTCAGTAGACTGGTTGATGACTGATAAACAGCATTCATTGGGATAAGTCGGTTGATTAAAGACCGTCATTCATGATTTATAACACTCCGAGACCAATTAACATCACTTTTTTGAATGACAACCTCTTCAATGAATGGTTAAATAGCAGCAAAATATCCTATCGAAAGGTTATATCAATGGCGAGTGAATTGGAGCTAAAGTTAGCCGCCTGCCCAAACAAGTTATTAGAAATCAAGGAATTAGACTTCCCTGGTATCGCCTCGCAAAGTCCCTGGCAAACTAAACAGCTGGCTAACGTTTATTTTGACAACAGCGAATTCAAACTGCGGGAGCTGGGTATTGGTATGCGCATTCGATCAGTCGATGACCGCCATATTCAATGTGTCAAATCTTCCGGCAAGGCGATTGGCGGGCTGCATCAACGCAACGAAGATGAAATCGATCTGCCGTCAAACCAACTCGATATAAGCGCAATTCAAGAACCCTATTTGCAAATATTGGTCGAGGAAGCGATAGAAGACGGCGGAGAATTTACCCCCTGTTTTGAAACCAATTTCGACCGAACCAGTTGTACATTAACCTTTTCTGACGGCACTAAAATCGAAATTGCACTCGACCTTGGCAAAATAGCCAGCGGCGAGAATAGTCAACCGATTTGTGAAGTAGAATTGGAACTGATTGAAGGCAGTGCCGATTACATATTTGCCATCGGCCGATACCTAATCAAAGAACTTAAGTTGACTTTATCCAACGCTAGCAAAGCTCGACGCGGATATAGCCTGTGCAAAGATTTCAATCCGCGGCAAAAAGTAATGCAAGTCACCGAGTTAAGCCAAGGTGTCGAAGCAGAAATCGCTTTTGAACAGATTTGTTTTTCTTCGCTCAATCATTGGCAATATTATGAACTATTTTTAGATCACGACAACGCACACGGCGCCGTTTTAGAGATGTACCGTGCGCTTATGAGTCTACAACACATTTATTTGGTTTTTGGTGGATTGATCCCTAGAAATGCGACCAAGGACTTGCGGCGAAGCTGGGACTGGCTTGCAGAGGCAATGCGACCTATTGTGGATGCCGCCAAACACAAACGTTATTTAGTTCGCTATTTGAAATTAAAAGCCGATTGGGACCTAATTGAAGAGCAACAACAAAAAATTCAATCCAAATCTGCTCAAAGAATCGAAGAATTCAAAGCGCTACTAAATACAGAAAGATACAATTTAATGATGCTCAACATGTCACAGTGGTTATATGCCAAAGAGTGGCGAGATCATATTCCAGAAAACGAGCGCGACAATCTTAGCATGCCCATTATCGAATTCGCCCGAACTCAATTGGAGCACATGTTAAAAGAGCTAAAACGGGACTTAGGGCCGAAATTGGAGCTGTCTTCTGCGAACTATTTTAAACAAATATCCCATTTACGCCGAGCGCTTGATACCGGGTTATTTTTTGGTAGTTTATTCGATACTCAAAAACGCCTCAGCTATCGGCAACCTTGGTTAGACGTGATTGACGGTATTCGCGAATTGCAAATGAATCATTACATTTCGGAATTACAGCGGGAAACTCATCAACAAGATGAAACGGATGAATGGTTATTGAATAGAAATACTCCGATACTCGATGCTCTATTGGAAACGCGAAAGTCAGCTTTTAAAGCTAACCCTTATTGGGCCTAGCCATTTTTTTGGGGTCGAAATTCCGAAATGAAACAAGTGACTCATCGGATTTTTTTTGCGGTTGACCTGCCTGCAGAACTCAAAACCAAGCTTTTGTCTTATCAAGATCGTTTGACAATGGTCGATGGAAACGCAATTAAGGCGGAAAATTTTCATATTACTTTGACATTTTTAGGATCCGTTTCAGAATCGAAAATCGACCGAATATTGGATCATTTGAAATTACAACCTGCGTCACCTTTTGAAATTAGTTTGCAAAGACCTTTGTATTTGTCTCAATCTAAGATTCTCGCGCTATCAGTAGAATTTGGAGCAGAACGGTTACTGGCGGTTAAGAAAAATTTAGACAATCAGCTACAATCGGTAACTCATTTTGATATCGAAAAACGTCGCTATCAACCTCATGTTAGCTTGTTTCGTAAAGTCGAGCAGCTTGCGGACAATATTCCGCTGTTCGAGCAAACATTCAAAGTGAAACGATTAACGCTAATGGCATCAGTGCCAAGCAAGAAAAGCGTTCGCTATGAAACCATTGAAGAATGGCCATTGCAAAAGCGACAATCCGTCAAACAGAGATTAACCGGTCAATAATTGAGAGCCTTACGATCGTTATCGCTTAAATGTATAACTTGCTTGCACAAATCCCGACGGGAAGGACTGGGTATTTTCAAGCTGCAAATTTTGATCTTCTCGAGTGGTTCCAAATAACGGTAAACCTTTGCCTAAAATAATCGGAACGGTTGTTATAGTAATATCGCTTAATAGTCGCTGCTGAATAAAAGACTGTATCGTGATCCCCCCGTCAACATAAACATGCTTAACCCCTTGGTTTTGTAGCTCTACCGTCAGAAGTTCTACTTTGCCGGAATATAACTCGGCCAGACCAACAAATTGATCCGGAATTTGATTCCAACGACGGCTCAATACAATCACTCTTTTGTTATGATAAGGCCATTCAGGAAACGATACGACTTTCTCAAAAGTATTTCGGCCCATAACGATACAATCAACCCGAGACACGAACGTTTGGTAGCCGAAGTCTTCAGCTTTGCTTTTATCGCTGTTAATTTCTAACCAGTCTAATTTTCCATTTAAACGTGCAATATAACCATCGAGGCTCATCGCGATAAATACTGAGAGTCTAATATCCATTAATCTGTTTCCACAAGTTTATTTTTTGGTCGTTGAAGTTGACTCGCTTCTGATAAAATCTTATCTGTTCGCCAGTTCTTCAAAAAATGAGTAATAATTTCATCGGGTTTTGCAGCAAGCATTTCAGGGTCAATTTTTTGCCCTAAATGATCAAGCGCATGAACCAGCATTTCGCTAGCTCTCTCTTTTACCACCGCTTCAGAGCCAGAGCGCTTGCTAAATTTAATTCCTTTACTATCTTCCACCAAAGGTAAGTGATAATAACTTGGCGGTGATAGTCCAAAACATTGATAAAGAAAGTTTTGCCTTGGGGTTGAATCTAAAATATCTTTTCCTCTAACAACATGATCGATGCCTTGTTCAATATCATCAGCTACCACCGCTAGCTGATAAGCAAATAATCCGTCCCTACGTTTGACTATAAAATCGTGTTGATCATTGGCCGACGAAAACTCACATCGACCTAAAATTTTATCTTCGAAAATTTCAAATCCACTCGCAAATCTAATCCGCGTTGCTTGATCAGAGGTTTCCAGCAAATTACGAGCATCGCAGTAGCCATCGTAAACGCCATGATGACGGGCTTCAATTAACTTACGACTACAATCGCATTGATAAACGATTGATTGCTTCGTTAATTCCCTTAATCGCTGTCGATAAATTTCGCTTCTTTGACTTTGATAGACGACCTCCCCGTCCCAATGAAGCGCACAGTCGTCCAGGCACGATAAAATCGCATCTGCCGCCCCAGCTATTTCTCTCGGAGGGTCAAGATCTTCAATTCGTACTAACCAACTACCGCCATTTTGTTTAGCGATCATAAAACTGGCTACGGCGGCAACTAATGATCCTAAATGCAAAGGCCCAGAAGGGCTCGGCGCAAATCGACCTAGCCATTTTTTATGACGGGGAGTTTTATTGAGAGAATTGGTTGGCGGATTATTCATTGACCGATATTAACCCATTGCCACGCTAGTTCAAAATACAGAATTTGAGGAGCCAAGAAATACAAGCGTACGATCAATTTATCAATCGGCAAAAACAAAACAAGCGCCATTTAGGCGCTTGCTGAGCAATTAGTTAAGAAGACGTTGTCTTAGCGATTAACGTGTTTTTCTTTTATTTCATCTAAAGTTTTGCAATCAATGCATAATGTCGCTGTTGGTCTTGCTTCCAACCGGCGAATACCGATATCAATACCGCAAGATTCACAATAGCCGTAATCGTCGTCGCTAATTGCTTGAACAGATTGTCCAATTTTTTTCAGAAGCTTACGCTCTCGGTCGCGAGTTCTTAACTCAATGCTGAATTCTTCTTCTTGACTGGCGCGATCGACCGGATCAGGAAAATTGGAGGCTTCGTCCTTCATATGAGTCACAGTTCGGTCAACTTCTTCCATTAACTGAACTTTCCAAGCATCAAGGATCGCGCGAAAATGCTTCGCTTGATCTTCGTTCATGTACTCTTCATTCTTTTTTGGCTTATAAGGTTCGATCCCTAATGCACCAAGCGTTGTTGAGGTTGCTGTTGTAGACTTCTTTTTACTTGGCATTCGTATCTCCGCCAGGTTAACTATCTGATATTAAAGAATTTATTCCGCTTTTATCATTTACTAAAAGCGCTTTTTGATAAAAGAGCGCAATCGTCTTTTTATCAAGGCGCGGATTTATAGCATATACTCGAATATAGAACAATATAATTTTTCGATAATTGATAAATTGATGGTCCTTTACTCACTCGTTTTAAATCCAAAACAGGCTAATTGGTTGCTTACCTTTTGTTTTATTTCTGCGATTTTTCCGGCAGAATAAGCTTTCATTGGTAATTGTCCCCAAATTGGCTTTGGCCAGCAGGGATCATCTTTGAAACGAACAACATGGTGGAGATGTAGTTGAGAAACGATATTACCAATTGCAGCCACATTAAGCTTATCGCCCAAATAAATATCCATAATTGCCATTGAGAGAAGTCGCGACTCTAGCCACAACTGGTTTTGATCTTGTTCAGAAAGTTGAAAAATTTCTGTTTTGTCCGCACGCCTAGGCACCAAAACAAACCACGGATATTGCGAATCATTCATTAAAAGTAGTTGGCATAGTCCAAATTGCCCAATCGCAACGCTATCGGTCTCTAATCTCGTATCCAACTGAAATGACATTATTTTCCTTTATCAATAAACTCGTATTGGCGCATTCATAGTCTAACATTTAAAGTATTTCGCGCAAATCCTCCCGTACATGAGTCGCATAGATGAGTGATAACTGATTGGAATTAAGCCACAAATTGGCATTATTTCACTTGAAAATGGTGCCCTACACTTGTTAAGTTTAGATAAATACTAATCCTTTCGTAGTTTGAGTTCGACATTGCGATCCGGTTGTTGAATTTATCGATAATTACAGGAATATACTCATGTTAAGTAAATTTAGTCCCTTACTGCTGACCGGCGTCTTATTCACGCTGCCAATGACGCCTTATGCAAGCGAAAATAGCACCATTCGATATGTCAGCGAATTAGGCGTCGATTCTGGCGTTTGTAGTACCGCTGCTAAACCCTGTCGTCATATCGGTTATGCCGCTAACCAATCTTATAAAGGAGACTCCATTTATGTGGCCTCCGGAGACTATCACTTAAATGATATTAATTTATCCTATTTATCGAATAGTTCCATCGATCTTAAAGGTGGATATTCAGCAAATTTTAAAACCCACGATTCAAATAAATTTTTATCGACCATTGTAGGTGTACCAATCAATTCGCAAAAAGCATTATCAAAAGATGGTTTCAATACTATACGGGACATAAAGAGTTTCGCTATTGCTAAAAGCGTTGAAAGTAGACACCTGACAAAAAGCCAAAACAAAGGTGAAGGTGCTAGCGCCTGCGACAACGGTCTCGCTGCAACCTACGAATGCCACAATATTGATATGCAGTCACACATTCCACTTAACGAATTTAGTAGCTCACCGTCAAACGCTAACGATGTATGGGGTTTTATCGACTTAAATAATCAAAGAGAATACGCCATTATAGGATCCAATAACTCTACCATTGTTATGGATATAACTGACCCAACATTACCGGTTGAAATTGGTTCAATTTCGGGTATTAACTCAACTTGGCGCGATGTCAAAGTCTACCAATATTTCGACAACACAGATTTAGAGTACAAAGCCTATGCCTATGTAACCACTGAAGCACGCTCTCAAGGGATGCAAATATTGGATTTAACTGACCTACCCAATCAGGTAACTTTAGCAGCTACAATTTCAGAATTTTCTACAGCACATAATGTCTATATTTCAAATATAAACTATGCGGACGGAACCGCACTTGCCGGTTTGACGCCCTATATCTATATTATTGGCTCAAACAAAGACGGTGGAGCTTTTCGGGTATTCGACCTCGATGACCCAACAAACCCTACACTAGTCGCCACAGAATCAAACAGTAGTTTTGCAGGCCATGATTCAACCAGTTTAACCATTACCGACAGTCGAACGAGCCAATGTGTAAGCGGCAACAATCCCTGCGAAATATTTGTAAATTTTAATGGTGGCCGAGTCGATATTTGGGATATGAGCGATAAAAACACGCCGACTCGATTGAGTAGTATTGGTTTTGCAGGATCGGGCTATATTCACTCGGGTTGGCCGTCCAGTGACAAAATGACTATATTTGTTCAGGACGAGCTAGACGAGCGAAATACTGGAGCCAACACCACTCTTAGGTCTTTAGACATCAGCGACCTTACTAGCCCGCAATTTGTCGGTACCTATACCGGCCAAACAGCAGCAATTGACCATAACGGTTTCGCAATAGGTAACTATTACTACATGTCAAATTATCGCCGCGGTCTCAGTGTCATCGACGTCACCGACCCGACTGATATGAAAGACTTAGCATTATTCGATACATTTTCTACTCCTGCAGAAAATACTGCAGAATTCAATGGCGCCTGGGGAGTCTTTCCTTTTCTACCCAGTGGCAATATTTTAATCAGTGATATCGAAAACGGTTTGTTTGTTTTGAAATTAAATGAAAATGATGGAGCCTTTCCTACTGCCCCTCCAAGTGGTGGTAATACCGGTGGAGGCTCGAATGGTGTCGGTAACACTAGTGGCGGCGGAGGTGGTTCTTTCAATCTTTACCTAATTGCGTTATTTCTTATTGTTAAAAGAAAGACCACTAAAAACCTTTAATTTACTTATAAAAAATCAGATGTTTTTTACAATTGCCTTTTCTCTTTATTTTGAGACTAGGCAATCCTGCTGATTTATAGAACGTTTTCTTTATTTAAATTGTTTTTCTTACTGACAAACTTCAAACCCATCCGGCATTTCTGCTTGATAAAAAGGCAACAAAGATTTATTTTTGCAATCAGAAAAACGACTAAAAAAACCACCCTTTCTATATCCAAATACCACTCCGCTCGGAGCATTTAAATTAACGCTAGAAATTTGCAGTTTTTTAAATAAATCGGCCCAAACTTGTAAAGCGCCACTGGCTCCTGTTAACCCCGTTGGCTGATTATTATCATTGCCTAACCAAACAATGGCGAGTTTGTTTTCATCAAATCCGGCATACCAACTGTCTCTTAAATCATTGGTTGTTCCGGTCTTGCCGGCTAAATCAATATTCGGAATTTTCCACGATAACGATTTAGCTGTTCCGCGCTTGGTTATTTCGGTTAATAAATAACGGATAATAAAAGCCGATTCACTATCAACTACCTGCTCACTTTTCTTTTGATAACGATTAAGCAAGTTTCCATGCTGATCTTGCACCGCTAACAACACTTGTGGTTTAACCGATACGCCGAAATTTGCAATGCTTTGGTACAAAGTGAGCACCTCTAACGGGGACATTTCTTTGCTACCTAATGCAATTGATGGAAACCCGGCTATCTCCCTTTCAAAACCCAATGATTCGATGGTATCGACCACTTCATCAATGCCGATTGTCATTGCGAGACGCGCGGTCGCTAAATTATAGGAATTAATCAATCCTTCGGCTAACGCTATATTTCCATCGCTATCGCCATGTTCCATTTGGTCATAGTTTTTAGGTGTCCATAGACTCCCGTCACTGCCTGTTAAAGAGAAAGACAGGTCTTTTATGGGACTTTGTAAATTAAATTGCTCTGGCCGTTGCAGGGCCGCCAAATAAACGAATGGTTTAATCACCGAACCAGTTTGCCGATAAGCGTCAATCGCACGATTAAAACCAACGAAGTTAGGATTTCGATCACCGACCACCGCTTGAATTTCTCCGCTTACAATATCGCTGACGATTACCGCACCTTGCAATTGTTTAGTTTGATCGAGAAGGTTCAATTGACTCGACAAGGATTTCTCGGCCTTTTGTTGCAGCACGGGGTCAAGACTGGTAAATAATTTCAAACCGTCTTTTTTAAGTGATAGCGCACTGTATTCGGACGAAAGTTCTTTTTTAACTAGTCCCATAAATGCCGGCACACGACTGGTTTTTATTGGCGGCTTAGCGACAACCATCAAGGTCTTTGATTTGGCGCGCACCAGGGACTGTTGTGAAATTAGCCCTTGTTCAAACATTTGTGTTAATACCAAATTTCTTCTCTTTATTGCCCGTTGCTGGTGGCGACGGGGATTGTAAAATGACGGGCCTTTTACCATTCCAATTAACAATGCAATTTGAGAGAGTTCCAGTTTTTGCAGCGGCTGATCAAAATAAAACTCACTCGCGCGGGCAAAACCATGAATAGCCGTGTTAGCATTTTGTCCGAGATAAACTTCATTGATATAAGCTTGAAGAATCGTTTTTTTATCATAATGAAACTCTGTCAGAACGGCCATGATCGCTTCTCGCCCTTTTCTCCAGAGACTACGTTCGCTGGTTAAGAAATGATTCTTAATTAATTGTTGAGTTAAAGTACTACCACCTTGACGGACTTCGCCTTGGTTAAGATTGCTCCAAAACGCTCGTATAATACCTTTTAGCGACAAACCCCAGTGTTGATAAAATTGTCTATCTTCGGTTACCAAAAGAGCCGAAATAAAATCATTGGGTAAATCCTCTAGGTAGACCAATTGACGATCTTGCAAATCGTTTTTCTGATTAAAATGAAAATTACCTAACAATAAAGGGTCAAGGCGAAAATAATTAATCGCTTGATCCGAAGAAAAATCTTTTAGCGAGGAAATCTTATCTTTTACGATAGTCAGCTGGATCAGTTTCGCGGCCCTTCGACCATCCCAAAAATTGAACGGCCGGATGTGAATAACAAAAGTCTGCTGGTAGTTTTCGTACTCACCACTGGAGACTGCTTTGATTGCTTTTCTATAACCAAGCATTTTTAGCTCAGCGACCAAATCCGCTTTAGTGAGCGACTGACCAACAGAAAAACTAAGTGCCCTTGCGTAAACTTTGGCAGGGATATCCCAAGCACGTTGAGAAAATTCATCTCTTACCACAGAATCCAAATAGATTGTCAGGATCAACAAAAAGAAAAATCCTATCAACGTTATTTTAATAAAAAAGGACTTAAGCTTTTGAAAAAAGGTCATATATGATTATTGATGGATCGCTTGATAAGCAATTCAGAGGCTGTATTTTTTGCGAATTAATTTTCCGCGATATTTAACGACAATGCCGACTTTATCGATTGAAGACAATATCAGATTAGGAGCAATAGTTTCGCCAGGACCATAAAAAGCGCCATTTAATACTACAAAACTTTTTTTCTTATTACTCGACACCGCATAGGAGCTAATATTTAATTCAGGAAGCTCAGCTTTTTCTGATTCGGAAAGCGCTTCGAAATCGATAGCTTGATTGCCACTTTGATTAAAATTATCGATTTTTTCCTCTTTAGCGTTTTGTTGCTGATGTTCAGCTACACCGTTTTTTTGTTCCGACGAATTGATTTCTTTTAGATTGAATTGTTCCGCTGAACTTATTTTTTGAGGTTGATATTGCTTTCTCAATTCGAAGTTTTCTTGTTCTGTTTTTGATTCACTTTTCGCTACTATTTCTAGAGCACCATATTCTGAACCAATATCCGATTTTGATTGCTCTACTTCTACAGATCGATGTTCTGGCTGTTTGACTGAGAGGTCGGTTAAGTCCTCAACGGGTAACGACCAATAATGATAACTCCAACTTAATATAAGAGCGACCGCTAGAGTAGCGGTTAACATTTTCCAGATTTTTAGTTTTTTAAGCAGCCACTCATCGCTTAACATTTCATCATCGAAATGAGAATCATCAATGTTAGGCACATCTGAATCGGGGTTTCCTTTAGATTGTTTAAGGGATTCTAGTAAAATTGACATGTTAAATTTCGCTTAGTTATTTTGTAGTAACGGAATACCATCAAGCGTTTCGCCATTGATGGTTAAAATAGTTTGCATTCCGGCAATACCATCTGCGCTAATATTTCTCTGGCGTTGATAAAAACTAACCGCTCTTTTTAATGGTTCATCGAAAATTTGCCGTGCCATCAAATTGCCATCCACTAATTGTTTCATTTTAATCGAAAGCCAATTGACTGCCGCTCCATTATCACCTTTTTGCAGATCGCCACTATAGCCAAGTGGTGCTTGCCATAACAATTGATATTCACCGGTCCAAACAGTCGATAATTCATCCAGTCGAATCGTTACTTTTCTTTCACCAAAATAAAGCGTCGCATCTACTCCCGACAATTGACTCAAAGTTCCCCAAAACTCTCCTTGTAAACCCGCAGAGAATTTCAAAATGGCAGGTCGATTAAACTGGCGTAGTTGTTGCCAATTTCCGTTCAAACTTTGACATAGTAGACCGAAGTCAGCCGCAAATTGACAACCTGGACCATCCGTTAGCGGAGAGAAATCAACTTGCCACAGTGACATTAATCGCTGCATTGACCAATTACCACTATTATCCCAGCGTTCATTTGCTAACATTCTATCTAATAGAGATAATCGCTTATTGGAATTTTGCTCGGAAAGTTGAATACCAGAGCCGCTCGCCTTTGGATCGGTTTGATCGACGTTCGATTGATTTTCAATCTGGTAATTAGTTGATGTTGATTCAACTAATGTATTTGTTGGTACTGACTCATTTGACCGTTGTCCAAGCCAAAAAGCCAACCCAAAAAGTCCTGTTACTAAGACCGTAGCAGCACTCCATTTTATCCAGCCTGAATGTGATTTAGGCTGGAATTGGTCAGGATGCTCTCTTTGCCCCATAACGTCGTTAGTAGCATCTCGCATAATTTTAAGGTCAACTTGATTTTTATTGCGACTACTTGCCGCAACCAATGCTCGATCGCAAATGGTATTGATAAGACGCGGTATTCCCGCGGTTTTGCTATGTAAGAATTCAATGGACTTTCGAGTGAAAAGAGATTTACGACTTCCTGCTATTCTGATTCTGTGGAGTACATAGGCCATCGTTTCTTTCAAATTTAGTGGCCGTAAATGATACCTTGCGGTGATTCTTTGAGCGAGTTGTCTTAGTTCTCGTTTGGCTAATTTTTCTTGTAGTTCAGGTTGCCCCACAAGAATAATTTGCAATAGTTTTTTCTGGTTAGTTTCTAAATTAGTTAACAGACGTATTTGTTCCAATACTTCAGGTTCAATATTTTGTGCCTCGTCTATCATCACCACAACGCTGAGACCTTGTTCGAAACACAACAGTAAATATTCGCTTAATTTGTCGGTGAGTATTTTCAAACTGTCGCAATTTTCTGGGTATTCGATACTTAGCTCGTCACAAATTGTGGCCAATAATTCCAAACTGTTCAGCTTGGGATTAAGCACGAAGGCTAATCGCGTTTTGTCGGGCAACTGCTGGAGCAAGCATCGACATACAGTTGTTTTACCGGTACCCACTTCACCAGTTAATAAAACGAATCCACCGCCGTCTTCTACCCCATAAGTCAGGTGCGCCAAAGCCTCACGATAACGGTTACTCATAAATAAAAATCGAGGGTCCGGTGAAATCGAAAAAGGGCGTTCGTTGAGTGAAAAATGTTTCAAATACATAATATATGAGGTAAAAATTGTGTTTAATTTGTTATTGATTCAAATATTTGGAGAAGGCGGCAATTAAAGGTATATTAGACACCTAATCCAAATCTACTCTAAGGGAAGCATAATGAGCGAGAATACTACATCAAGTCAAGAAGAAACAGCGGCCGACACTATTGACGCATCACCGAGTCAAGAAGAAAAGAATATGGGTATGTTCTGTCACTTAGCAGCATTTGCAGGACTGGTGATCCCTTTTTTCGGCAACATTATCGGCCCGCTCGTTATTTGGCAGCTAAAAAAAGACTCTTCTGCATATGTCGATTACCATGGTAAAGAATCCCTCAATTTTCAAATAACCATGGCAATTGCATTTTTAGTATCTTGGGTTTTGGCCTTTATCATCATTGGATTTTTCTTGATGTTGGGTTTAGCCATTTTTAATCTGGTTGTCATAATCATCGCGTCGATAAAAGCCAATGAAGGGGTTCGATATCAATACCCCATTAACTTCAGATTCATCAAATAATCGGTAATTCACAAATCCATGGAAGTCTATTTAGTCGGCGGTGCCGTTAGAGATAAACTGCTGAATTATCCCGTTATTGAAAGAGATTGGGTCGTCGTTGGCGCTGTTGCGAGCGATTTACTCGATAAAGGCTACAAACAAGTCGGAAAAGATTTTCCGGTATTCCTGCATCCAGAAAACGGGGAGGAATATGCTCTGGCTAGAACCGAAAGAAAATCCGGTTCGGGCTATTATGGCTTCGACGTATTTGCCTCTAAAGATGTCAGCCTGCAAGACGATCTCATTCGCCGTGATTTAACCATTAACGCCATGGCTTTGGATGATAACGACCAATTAGTCGATCCTTATGGCGGTCGTGACGATTTAGATAAAAAAATCTTACGCCATGTTTCCCCCGCTTTTTCGGAAGATCCTTTGCGAGTTTTAAGAGTTGCGCGATTTGCCGCTCGGTATCACCATTTAGGATTTACAATCGCCGAAGAAACGCTCACACTTATGAAACAATTGTCGAGCTCGGGTGAACTAAAATCACTATCTGCCGAACGAGTCTGGAAAGAAACAGTTAGGGCAATTGGCGAGAAATCACCCCATGTCTATTTTGAAACCTTAAAAGCCTGCGGCGGATTAAAACACTGGTTTCCAGAACTCGATTGTTTATGGGGCATTCCCAACCCGGAAAAGTGGCATCCAGAAATTGATACTGGCATTCATACGATGATGGTTTTACAACAATCGGCATTGTTGTCGGATGATGCCGTGACTCGCTACGCAGCACTTTGTCACGACCTCGGCAAAGGCGCTACACCAAAAGATCAATGGCCAAGCCACCGTGGCCATGAACTGAATGGTATTCCACTTATTCAATCGCTAAGCAAGCGGCTAAAAACACCGACCGAATATTTGCAACTGGCAAAATTAGTCAGCGAGTTTCATTTGCACTTGCATAAAGTCGAAGATTTAAAAGCAAAGACTATTGTCAAAGTATTAGAAAGTACCGATGCCTTTAGAAAACCAAAAAGATTTGAGCAATTTATTAACGCTTGTGAGGCCGATTTTCGAGGTCGAACCGGCTTTGAACAACGAGCCTATCCTCAAGCCGATATTTTAAGAGAAGCGCTAAATGTCTGCCAAAATATATCGACCCAAGCCATCATTGAGAAAGGTTTCGTTGGCAAACAAATTGGCGAGCAGATCCATCAGCAGCGAGTAATTTTGGTGCAAGCTCTCAAATAGTTAGATTTCATTTAACTAATCAGTCTATTGAGAACGATTGCGCTTTTACCAGCAAAAATTGTCGGTTCAAGCTATATCAGCATATAAACCAACACGGCTCCGAGCGCTAGCCGATAAAAAATGAAAGGTTTGAAACCTATTTTTTCCAATAATATAAGAAAATAGTGGATACAGGTAATTGCTGCAATAGCGGAAACAGCGGCACCAATCAAAAGCATATTCCAATCTACAGGCAAATCACTAGTGGCTAATTCGTAAGATTTTAATCCACCCGGTAAAATAATCGCCGGAATGGAAAGTAAAAAAGAAAACCGAGCAGCGGCTGTCCGTGTTAGTCCTAATAGAAGCCCAGCCGTCATGGTAATGCCCGAGCGAGACGTTCCTGGTACTAAAGCGAGCGCCTGCGCACAACCAATAAACAATATATCCTTAACATTTAGCGTGTGTTCATCGCGTTTTTCTTTTGCTCGACTATCAGCCCACCATAAAACGAATGCAAAGATAATGGTGGTCGCCGCGATCACTTCGGTGGCTCGTAAATAGTTATCAACCACTTTAAAATAACTAAAAGTAATACCGACTAAGCCGACTGGAACCGTTCCCCACAGGACTGCCCATGCTAATCGACCGTTAGTTGATTTTTCTCCTTTAAATACCCAAGCAAACCAGGCATTAATCATTTCCACTACTTCCTTCCTGAAGTAGATCAAAACCGCCACTAACGAGCCGACATGCACGGCGACATCAAAAGCTAACCCTTGCTCAACCCAACCTAATAACTGAGAAGGTAAAATTAAATGGGCGGAGCTTGAGATCGGGAGAAATTCAGTAAACCCTTGTAATAATGCTAACAATACAGCTTGTAACCAATCCATTGCTGAAGTTCCTAGAGGTTATTTGGTAAATTGATAAACTAACGCTAACACGATTAATTCTGCAAAAGTAATGACCCAAAAATAAAGACCGGCGAGTAAAATTTTTGATGCTCGGCTTTCCGCTTTTTTATTTCGAATACTCAAAATGGTTCCGGCAAACAAAGCAATCCCCATTACAACTGCCAAGTAGCTTTTCCAAGCGACCATTGGAGCCGCTTGAGCCCATGGACTAATAGTCAGAAGCAGAATTAAAACGAGTATTTTGTTTTTCACCAAGTTATCAGACCTCATCCACAAAAAAAGGCGCTAAGCCCGAAAGCGCCACATTCTACTACAATCGATACAGATGATCTTGCAAACTGAATCCATTAGCAGCAAAAGTTGAGTTTTTTTCAAGTAAAATCACTTTGATAACTTCTCCCATTTGCCCAGGCATCAGTAGCTGTTGCACTTGCTGACTGATTTGATATTGCTGTTTCGGATCCGAAATATTGGATTGCTTTTGACTCATATCTGTAATACCGTTTTCCAATAGAAACCCCGCTTGAGTGGTGTATCCTTGGATGCTCAGCCCGTGCAAATCTGCACAGCGGGCCACCTCTGAAAAATCAACATGAGCGGTAATATCTTGTAATCCAATCAGTTGATAAGGATCATTATGGGCATGGTGACGGACAAAGCAGGTAAGCGTTCCTTGGTCTCGTTGGGGATGGTAAAGTTCCCTTTCCGGATAACCGTAATCCGCCAAAATAATTGCACCTTGCTGCAGACTTTCCGCCAAAGCGCTCATCCAGCCATTAATTAATGGTCTATTTTCGAAAACGTAACCGTCCGGATAGGGAGAAGTTTCCTCCTCTGCTAGTAGAAACTCAGGCAAGTCTTTGTTTGCCGCTCGCTCCTCAAAATAATCTTCAAAACCTTCATTTTTGCAGCAGACTTGCAGTGAATACCATTCGCCATTTCTCTTTATAAAACGATTACACGGGATTGCATCCACCACTTCATTGGCAACCATTACACCAGTAAAATTCTTCGGTAGTTCGTTTAACCAGACGATTTTTGAATAATATTGTGGGCATTGTTGTTTTAATAAGACTTGTTGTTGGTTTTGTAACGATGCCGAGGGTTCTAGAATAAAATACTGATGAGGTAAAGCGCCAAGCTTATCCAATGCCTTCAGCAAATTAACAGCCAATATGCCGCTACCAGCACCAATCTCAAGCAGTTTTTCCGTCTGCGAGCTGCTGGATTGGTTAAAATAACCCGCAATAGCATTAGCTAAACATTGTGCAAACAGACTACCCATTTCTGGCGCAGTGACAAAATCGCCTTTGTCGCCAAACTTGTGTAACAGATTCTGATAATAACCCAATTTTGGTTGATACAGTGCCATTTGCATAAAAGCGGAAAAAGAGATGTGTCCGCCTTGCGCCTTGATTTCATCGGCAATTCGTAGCGACAATTGTTGGCTTTTCGCTTGCGCGTCTTTCGAAATTTCGAATGACTCTATTAATTTGGAAGATTGATTCATTAGCCTAATACGCCGCCTCGATGTTAGGATCGAATATTAAATACTTTCGAGAGTGATATCTACACCCGTGCGACCTCAAATACTATTAACCACTGGAAAGAGTTATGCCTAGTAAGGTTGCGCTGGTGACTGGAGCAGCGCATCGACTTGGCAAGCAGATCGCCTGTGAACTTCACCATAGAGAAATTGATATCGCGATACATTGCGGTCAATCAATACAACAAGCCGAGCAATTGTGCGAGCAATTCAACTATATAAGAAGTCGAAGCGCCTTTGTAATTCAAGCGGATCTTAATTTAGCCGACGATGCCAAAAGCCTAATCGATTCTACTTTGACGCATTTTCAACGGCTCGATTATTTAGTCAATAATGCCGCCATATTTTACCCAAATGACTTTTCCAATAGCGGCGAACTTTCACCACAATCTTCTTTTTTATCGGTTAACCTTTTTCGCCCTATCGAATTGATGAAAATGGCGTTTCCTTTTTTGAAAAAACAACAAGGTGCAATCGTCAATATTATTGATATTTACGCCAATGCGGGACTTGCTGGCCATTGCGACTATGTTGCTAGTAAGGAGGCTTTGCTCAAAGCAACTCAGCATTTTGCCCATCATTTTTCGCCTGACGTTAGGGTCAACGGCGTTTCTCCGGGAGCGATCTTATGGCCAGAGAGTGATCATTCTGCCGATTTTATTTTACAACGGTCTATTGTTGAAAAAACTGCGCTAAAAAGAAAAGGAAATGCGGAAGATATCAGTAAAGCAGTGGCTTTTTTATTGCTCGATGCTAAATATTCAACAGGCAGTATCATTAATGTGGACGGCGGTAGACGCCTTTATATTTAGTCGATTGACGGAACGCTATGCGACCACTGGCGTCAGTTTTTGAGATGATTTATCGAATTCCATCCAAAACTCAGTGTAAGTTTTATTGCTCCCTGGATGAACCAATGTTGGAGCCAATTCCGCCAGTGGCCATAGAACATAGGCATTTTCTAAGATCTCGCTTCTTGGTAACTCAATCGGAGAAGCGATCACCAACTCGCCATACAGTAATATGTCGATATCAATATTTCTGGCACTAAATTTTTGATCGCTTCGTTTTCTACCTAATTGATTTTCAATCGCTTTTAACTGCAAAATAAGCTTGTCGAGACTCTCTAGCACTCCTTCCTTTTGCTCATTTATTTCACCCGCGACGTCAAACCGTGCAACCAGATTGATAAAGTTATCACCCTTAAACCCGATCGCTTCGCTCTCAAACTGAGGTGAAAAAATAATCGAGGGAAAAGCTTGCGACAAAAGCTCTAACCCTTTGGCAATGTGCTTGCCAGGTTCAATATTACTGCCAATGCCAATATAAACCGTTACCACTTTTCGCCTCTTTCGATTTTTACCCCAACACTACGAGCACAACTGACCGCCCCCGGTTTATCTAAGGTGATTGATAGCCAAGAGACTCCGAAATCGTCCACCACCATTTGTGCGACCGCCTCGACGAGAGCTTCAACTAACTTAAAACTTGAAGCTTCAGCCATTTCCTCAATGGCGTGCGATATCGCTTTGTAATCCAGAGTGTCTGATAAATCATCGCTTTTCGCTGCCGCAGAAAAATCAGTACCTAACTCAATATTAAACACTAAGCGTTGTCTAATTTTTCGCTCCCAATCAAATACGCCGATAACCGTTTTAACTTCCAAATCTCGAATAAAAACAATGTCCATCAATTTTCCTAGTTTCTCTCAAAAGTCGCCTGCCATACTATTTGCATCGCTAATCATTTACAATAGAACTTTCACTCAAACGCTTTTTACTGGCAATTATTTCTAATGGATCTATTTTTTAGTTTAAGCCTTTTGTTCGGATACTTAGCGGGTTCAATTTCCTCGGCAATTATTGTATGCCGGATTTTTGGACTTCCGGATCCTCGAACATTAGGCTCACATAATCCTGGAGCGACCAATGTCCACAGGATCGGAGGTCGCTGGATGGGTTTTTGTACCTTATTCGGTGATTTCCTAAAAACCGCGTTACCAATGTTTCTCGTCTATCAGTTAGATTATGGTCGGCAAGCCAGCCTCTGGGTTGGTGTGACGGCGGTCATTGGCCATTGCTTTCCGATTTATTTTTCGTTCAGAGGCGGTAAAGGAGTCGCTAGCATGATGACGGTTGTAGGACTGGTCATCACGCCATTTGCCATTTTAATTGTCGGAACATGGCTACTAACAGCCTATACATTTGCCCGTTCATCGGTTGCTTCAATTCTCACTAGCATTATCATTCCGATCTTTGGCTATCACTTTAAGGCGGAACTATTTGTGCCCCTTTGCGCCCTATCTGCCGTGGTATTAATTCGTCATCGAGCCAATATTGCCAACTTGCTACAAGGTAATGAGCCTCTCATAGAAGAACATCGCAGCTCCAACCTCCCGCAGGCTTAAGTCGACGGTTAAAATATCCAAAAGCGCTTAAAAAGCTTCACTTAATGGCCAACGAGGATAAACCTTAATTGGATAAGTATTTGGGATCTCATTTTTTTGCTGCTTAAAATGGCAATATCCCGCGTAGGCGATCATCGCACCATTGTCGGTACAATATTCGTGTCTGGGATAATACACCTGCCCGTCAAAACTGCTCATCAAGTCGGCAAGCTTTTGTCGTAGTGCAAGATTAGCACTGACTCCGCCGGCAACCACCAGCGATTTATGATTGGTTTGTTTGATGGCTCTTTTACACTTGATTGCAAGGGTATCCACTACCGCGTCTTGAAATGCTTTGGCGATGTCGGCTTTACTTTGCACACTACCATCCGACGCTGCTATTTTATTGGCCGCAAAGGTTTTCAATCCGCTAAAACTAAAATCTAAACCTGGGCGATCGGTCATCGGCCTCGGAAAACGCAGGGTTTCATCGCTGCTTTTTTCGGCCAATTTCGCCAATATGGGTCCACCAGGATAGTCCAACCCCATAATTTTGGCAGTTTTATCAAATGACTCACCGGCGGCGTCATCAATAGACTCACCAATAATTTGATAACTTCCAAGCGCTTTCACGTCAACGATCATAGTATGCCCACCGGAAACCAGCAGAGCTAAAAAAGGGTATTCCGGCCTATCATCTTCCAACATAGGCGCGAGTAGATGTCCCTCTAAATGGTGAATACCAATTGAAGGTAATTTCCACGCAAAAGCCAAAGATTGACCAACCGTAGCACCGACTAATAATGCACCTATCAGCCCAGGTCCTTGGGTGTAAGCGATGGCCGCGAGATCTTGGTGACCGATATTGGCCTCTTTAAATACGGCGTCCACCAATGGAATGATTTTCCGAACATGATCTCGAGAGGCTAATTCGGGAACCACCCCACCATATTCACTGTGCAGTGCAATCTGTGAATATAATTTATGAGCAATAATACCTTGTCGCTCATCATAAATAGCAATCGCAGTTTCGTCACAGGAAGTTTCTATACCTAAAATTTTTGTCATTTTATTTTGCTATTTAAACTGAATAGACGTTTCACCATGGAGACCCAGAGAAGCGGAGAAAAGACAAATCGAAAAGGTAATCGATTATTTATCAACGACTTAACGTATAAATTTCTGTTGTGTTTGCTTATCCCAGCAACCAAAACCCTTCGATTCTCCGTGCCTTTGTTGTGAAAAAATCTTTTCAGCTTTTTCAAAGTTAAGCTAAGATTACCTTGATCATACAGTGCATCTAATCATCCTTCAAAAACTATCCATAATTGTTGATCTTTATTGACTATTTTTCTTTGCATCTACTACTAAAAAGCTGTAGAATCTGCGCCCTCGTCGAACGTGACGGTTTTTTAACCCAATATTGTCAATAAGCTTCCCAAAGTTGGGACTTAGAATAAATTAGCTAGGATCATTTAAATGCCAGCAGTGAAAGTTAAAGATAACGAACCCTTTGATATCGCACTACGTCGCTTCAAGCGCTCTTGCGAAAAAGCCGGAATTCTTGCAGAAGTTCGTCAACGTGAACATTACGAAAAACCAACTTCTGTTCGTAAGCGCAAGAAAGCCGCAGCAGTTAAACGCCACCTTAAGCAAGTTTCTCGCGATTCAATTAAGCGCAAGCGTCTTTACTAGTCACTCTTGACTCGTAAAAGAAACGACCGAATCTAGAAAACTATGTCCGATTTGCTTAGTCAAATAAAAAGCAGCATGAAAGATGCGATGCGAGCCAAAGAAAAGGTTCGCTTGACCGCTATTCGTATGCTGCTTGCTGCCATCAAGCAAATAGAAGTTGATCAACGTATTGAAGTCCAAGATACTGATATTCTTGCGATTTTAGACAAAATGATTAAACAGCGACGTGACTCTATCAGCCAATTTGAAGAGGCTGGTCGTCAAGAACTCGCCGATATCGAAAAGCAGGAAATAGAAGCCCTTCAAGTCTTTATGCCTCAAGCATTGAGCGATGACGAGATTTCGAATCTTATTGATGCCGCAATGGCGGAAAGTGGCGCAGAGTCTATGCGCGATATGGGCAAGGTGATGGCGATTCTTAAACCACAAATGCAAGGCCGCGCTGATATGGGCGCCGTAAGCGGAAAAATTAAAGTCAAATTAGCTTAATTCCACCCTTTTCTTGTAAATCAAATATTAAAGTCTTATCTTCAGTCGATAGCTTTTGTCTAACAGCTGCTCCCCGACCAAAATAATAATTGCACGCTCGAAACTAGCTGCTATCAATGCTAGAATCTCTATCCGTTTTTTACAGCTAATACCCCTTATTTATGTCCGGAAGAATCCCTCAATCATTTATCAACGAACTGCTCGCACGAGTGGATATTGTTGATGTCATTGAGCGGCGGATCGATTTAAGAAAAAAAGGCAAAAACTATTCTGCTTGTTGCCCCTTTCACAATGAAAAAACTCCGTCATTTTCGGTCAGTCCCGATAAACAATTTTATTACTGTTTTGGCTGTGGCGTAAGCGGTAACGCGCTCACCTTTATGATGGAATACGAAGGGCAAGAGTTTGTTGCTGCGATTGAAGATTTAGCACAATCGATGGGTCTAGAAATACCAAGAGAAGCCTACAATGGTCCACAACAAAATGTGCAAGAGCATCTTTATCCTTTAATGGACCAAGTCTCAGAACATTATCAGAGTCAACTGAAGAATAATCCGAAGGGCAAAAATGCGATTAGCTACCTTAAAAATAGGGGGCTCAGCGGAGAAATAGCAAAGAAATATGGAATTGGTTACGCGCCGGAAGAATGGCAAAATTTACTCAACTTATCGTTAAAAAGCAAGGACTTACAACAAGACTTAATCGATACAGGCATGATGATCAAAAATGATAAAGGCCATACCTATGACCGTTTTCGGGACCGCATCATGTTCCCCATCCGCAATCGGCGTGGTCAAACGATCGGTTTTGGCGGGCGTATTATTGATCAAGGGGAGCCAAAATATTTAAACTCGCCGGAAACCAAATTATTCCATAAAGGTCGAGAGCTTTATGGCCTCTTTGAAATGCGTAAGGAATTACGTAGCATCCAACAAATTATAATCGTCGAGGGTTATATGGACGTGGTAGCTCTCGCCCAGTTCGGAATTTTCAATGCCACGGCCACTCTAGGAACGGCGACTTCAAGTGAGCACCTACAAACGCTCTTTCGCATATGCTCTCGAGTTGTGTTCTGCTTCGATGGCGATAAAGCGGGTAAAGCGGCGGCAATTAGAGCGCTGCAAAACGCCTTGCCATTGCTTAAAGAGGCAAGAGAAATTCGCATTATGTTTCTACCCGACGGGGAAGATCCGGATACCATGGTGAGAAAAATTGGTGCTGAAAGCTTCAACCAACAAGTCGATGAAGCAACCACGCTGTTTGATTTTCTAATTCAATACCTCACCTCTCAAGTAGATATGGAAACTTTTGAAGGGCCGGCAAGACTTGTACATCTAGCCAAACCTTTCAGCCAATCGATTAATGATCCAATACTAAAAGCCCGCTTCGACCAAAGACTTGCCTCACTTGCCGGCATCAGTGATAAACAATTTGCTCAGGCGACTATCGGCAAAGAAAACGAGCAGCCAGTTAGGCCAACAGCGATTGCCCAAACCTCGGAGAAACCGAAAAGTAAAGTTGAGCCCATAAAAATTCAAGGTAAAGCCCCATTTAGGCGGGCAATCGCCATGTTATTACAAAATCCCGACGCCCTTCCAGCAGCCAAACTGAATTGGATTGCGCAATTAGAAGAGCCCGGAGCATTGATATTTTCTAAATTAAGTCAATTGGTTGAGCAAAACGAAACCGTTACCACTGGCATGCTAATTGAACATTGGCGCGACAAGCCGGAAGAAATCCACCTCAAAAAGCTAGCGCACGCTGATTTAATCATTAGCAAAGAGCAAATACCAGCAGAATTGGCCGACATCTTGTCCCGTTTAGAAAAAGAATTGGTGGTTGAGCAATGGGATAAATTAATCGCCAAGTCGAAAAATCAACCACTGACTCAGGAAGAAAAAACCAGCTTAAAAACGCTACAAAAAGAAATGCTAACCCGAGGCTAAATGAGCCATTATTTTGGCTGACAATGGAACAAATTGCCAAGTAGTGCATACATCTAAATAAAAATGAAAAATAATCCCTCAAAATAGCTTCTAAGCGATTCGCTTTCTTGCTGATCTATGCCTACACTGTGTATAATTGCGCGTTCCGTGTTCGGCACGATGAACGGTTCAAATTAAGCAAAAGAAGCGTTTTTAGGCTAGAATTTTGTATAGGGTTTACAAAATCTGGTTTTACGGCTCTTCCCAGAATAATTAAGGTTTACCTGAATGTCAGATGAAACACCAAAAGAAGCACCATCGCAGCAGTCGCAGCTGAAGTTATTAATTGCTCGTGGTAAAGAGCAAGGCTACTTGACCTATGCTGAAGTGAATGATCACTTACCTCCAGATATAGTTGATCCGGACCAAGTGGAAGACATCATTGGTATGATCAATGACATGGGTATTCAAGTTTATGAAATAGCCCCCGAAGCCGATGCATTATTAATGAATGAAAACGCGGCGACCGATGAAGACGCTGCCGACGAAGCAGCAGCAGCTCTCGCAAGTGTGGAAAATGAATTAGGCCGCACCACCGACCCGGTTCGTATGTATATGCGAGAAATGGGAACGGTTGAGCTATTGACTCGAGAAGGCGAAATCGAAATTGCCAAACGAATTGAAGAAGGCATCCGCCAAGTACTAGCATCAATTGCTGAATACCCAGAGACTGTTAGTTCATTATTGGACGAGTACGATCGCTATGCTGCTGAAGAAATAAAATTAACTGATATCATCACCGGTTACGCAGACAATCTTGCAGAAGCGGCAAAAGCAGCCAGCCACGTAGGATCGGAAGTTCCCGATGACGAATTAGCCGATGAAGATGGCGATGACGATTCAGAAGAGGAAGAAAATCTCGGACCGGATCCAGATCTTGCCAAAGAAATTTTCACCGCACTACGCAAAAATTACGAAAAATCGATTTCTGCTATCAGTAAATATGGCAGAAAACATAAGAACGCCATCAAACATATAGAGATGATGAAAGAAGAATTCTTGAAATTTCGTTTGTTGCCAAAAATGTTCGACAAGCTTTCGTCTCGTATGCGTCGCCGCATGACCAGTTTGAGAACGCAAGAACGTTTAATCATGCGTTTATCAACCGAACAGGGCAAAATGCCGCGCAAAGATTTTATTCGAACCTTCCCTGGAAATGAAACCAATACCAAATGGATTGACTCTATTTTGGGCAAGGAAACGGATTACCACGATAGTTTGGAAGAGTTTGCTGAAGACATTATTCGCTGCCAAAACAAAATTGCTCGAATCGAAGAAGAAAGTAAACTAACGGTTGTTGAAGTTAAAGAAACTAATCGTCGAATGTCCATTGGTGAAGCGAAAGCACGCCGAGCGAAGAAAGAAATGGTCGAAGCCAATCTACGACTCGTTATCTCAATCGCTAAAAAATACACTAACCGCGGCTTACAATTTCTCGATTTAATTCAAGAAGGTAATATCGGCCTAATGAAAGCGGTTGATAAATTTGAATATCGTCGTGGTTATAAATTTTCGACTTATGCCACATGGTGGATCAGACAAGCAATCACACGCTCCATTGCTGATCAAGCCAGAACTATCCGTATTCCCGTGCATATGATTGAGACCATTAATAAACTAAACCGTATTTCGCGCCAAATGCTGCAAGAAATGGGTCGTGAGCCTCAACCCGATGAATTAGCGGTTAGAATGGAATTACCAGAAGATAAAATCCGCAAAGTTCTTAAGATAGCGAAAGAACCTATCTCTATGGAAACGCCTATCGGCGATGATGAAGATTCCCATTTAGGTGATTTTATCGAAGATGCCAATCAAGATTCACCGATTGACATTGCGACCAGCCAAAGTCTTGGCGAAGCAACTAAAGAAGTGTTATCAGGATTGACTGCAAGAGAAGCAAAAGTATTGAGGATGCGATTTGGTATTGGCATGAATACCGATCATACCTTGGAAGAAGTGGGCAAACAGTTTGATGTAACTCGCGAAAGAATTCGTCAAATAGAAGCTAAAGCGCTAAGAAAATTGCGCCACCCTACCCGCTCTGATCAATTGAGAAGCTTCCTAGACGAATAATTTTATTATTCATTAGATACAAAAAAGTAAAAAAAAACCGACATGATGTCGGTTTTTTTATATCTTCCATTGCTGTTTCAAGTAGCAAAGAAGCTTTTATAACATTTGTAATAATGCAACAATAACGCCAGTCATTACCAAACTACTGACTATCACGCCACGAACGCTTGCAATCGGACCTTGTTTTCCAACAACGCCATTCACTTCCAACAGCAAAACCACTGCTAAAGCAGCATATAAAGCGGTAGAGTTTGTAGCCAATGCTTTTGCGTAACCGGCAAAATGAGGACCGGCTAACATACAAAAAGCCATTGGCCCTGAGAACAATGTGTTAGTGCGAGAAGCCAATAGCGCTTTTCCGCCAGCGGCAGCTGCGTCGCCTTCTAACATGCCAAGAGCAATTTTTTGATTCGGCCAGATAATTAACCAAACATTTAAGAACATAAACGTTCCTAATGTTGCACCAACAACGATATAACTATTCATTTGGCCCAGCTTTTCAACGCCATAAAGTAATATCACTCCGGTAATAAAAGTGAACATCGCGCCCCATCGAAACCACCAAAGAGCCTCTGGTGCTAATTTTGCTTTTGCATCCGCTAAACCTTCAGGCGTCGCCGACTTAAAATAGCCACCTTGAATAAAATTGAAGTAATAAAGTAATCCTATCCAAGTCATTCCGAAAAGAAGATGTCCCCAACGTGCCAACATATTGACAATATATTCGATTTCCATCCCAAGCTCCTATTTATTAGTTTAATGATTTTTGGGTGTATATTTCTTAATGCCGCTTTGGGCACAATAATGAGTTTCAGAGGCTAAGCGTGATTTTCCATGAAGGACAAAGAAAAATGATACCCATAAAAAGTTTAAGGTTTTATGAGTTAATAACGGGCCTCTAGAGCAAGACTATAAAGGAATTCGGATAAAAATGCTATCAAATAGCGATGAACGATTGTCGGGAATTTAGGCTTAATTTGAAGCAAGAAGGCAAAATACTTAAGTCAATTAAACAAACGTAAATTGAAAAGATTCAACCGCTTTGTAAAAATGGTCATGTATACCCGTTATCAATGAAGATACAGGATTCAGCAAGGCTAGAAACTGCCAGATTTGAGGCAAGGAATTTTAGGGCTAGTCATTAATGTCCACGGATGGACCGAATGCAGATATTGCAGGAGCAAATATCTGCCTAGCGCAAAATTTCTCAAAGCTTCCGCGTCCTGCTCACGCCCCTTACCTACGTCCTATAGGCAACAAAGAAGAAGGTTGTTTATAGCCTCGCCTAAGAGCGCCTACTTCTGGCGCCCTCCGGGTGCTCAGCTAGAAAACTTGCATCTTCATTGATAACGGGTATAAATAAAACGAAAGTGATAGAGCCTCACAGAATTATCGGCAATATTGGTCTAAAATGTTTATCATAATCAAAAAGCATAGCTACAAACCGTAATATTTGTAGGCGGGTATGCGAATAACAATAAAAGGCGTACAGTGGTCAACCTCCTTAAACATTCAATAAAATCGTTTCTTATTGGTTTAACCCTCTTTATTTTATTGATCAGTCACGCAGCTTATGGCATCCAATTTACCGAACTAAGCAAACAAGTCGCCGCGATAACTGATAAAGACTTAGCTTTAAAGCGTTTACTGGAAGAAAAAAATTCAATGGACCTTTGGAGTGCAAAAGAAAGGGGACAGTATTTTACTTTATTAGGGTTACAACAAGAAAAACTCGCTCTTTTTGAACAAGCCTCAAAAAGCTATACCGGCGCTATTGTTAACCTAGAAACGATACCAGTTTCCATCGAGTTAATTGAAGCCTACATCAACCGTTCCTATATGCATTACATTAAAACCAACGATCCGGCAGTCTACTGCAAAGATAGGCATACTGCTCTGTTAAAAGCCAGAGAACTCAAGGATGCAGAATATTTGGCAAAGTCGCTCACCTCGGTTGCTTTTTGTTTTTCAGACGGAACGAAATTTCGTGAAGGGCTTGCGCTTTTAGAAGAAGCTGCAGCTATTTCTGTTAAAGAACTACTGAGTGTTAATCGAAAAGCCATGATCTATAATGCAACTGGCGTGCTCTATCGCAATAATCAAATTATTGACATGGCAGATGAATATTTCGAAAAAGCCTACAGTTTGTGGGAAAGCATTGATGATCGCCAAGATATGTTTAATCTCGCACACAGTATGGTCGCCACAAAAATATTAATGGGCCGATGGCAGGAAGCAAATCAGCACGTTAATATTCTTTTTGAATTAGCTAATTCATCACCGGAATTTTCTGATTTTTATTTTTTCGCTCATTATAATGCTGGACTATTAGCCTTTAAGCAGAAAAAATACTTAATTGCCATTGAGAATTTTAAAAAAGTTTGTCTTTGAAAGAAACAACTTCCGAATTATTTTATATCGATTCAACCTATGCTCATCTTGGATATGCATATTTACGCAATAACCAAGTTGCACAAGCCGCTGCCATGGCGAAAATATTTTTGAAAAACAAAAAAGACAACAAAACTTCAAGCGAACTGATATTAGTTTCGAAAGCAGCAATTGCATTAGAAAACAAGCAGCCATTACAGTCGATGCAAGCACTGTTTTCTGCGATAGATTTAACCTTAAAGAAAAAATATGAATTAATTAAAAACTCGACCATTACCAGCTCCCTGCAATATGATACCAGTATCGCGAAACTTGAAACCCAATTGTTATCGCAACAATTAGAAATGAACGATTTGGAGCTAGAGTGGGAAAAGGACAAACAAAAATTATCAAAACAAACCATCACCATCATAGTATTAGTGGCAATAGCACTTTTTACTGCGGTTATTTTCCTCCTCCAATCCAGACGTTACTTTAAACGCCGTTCTCAAACGGATTTTTTAACTCAAGTTTCTAACCGTCGCTATATATTTGAAGAAGGCGAAAAATTGCTAAGTCGAGCAAAGAGGCAACGGAAGGATTTTTCGCTGATCATTTTTGATATCGATAACTTCAAAATGGTTAATGATCAACATGGTCATGATATTGGTGACAAAACGATACAGGCTGCTGCCAAACAGGCAAAACATTGGTTAAGAGATAAAGATATTTTGGGCAGAATAGGCGGAGAAGAATTTTTGATTTTATTACCCTTAACTGAGCCCAAAAAAGCCATGGAAATAGCCGAAAGGTTAAGAGAAGGGATCGCTAACAAAATTTTTCATTTTAACCAGACGGATATTAAATTTACTATCAGTTTAGGCATCGCTTCTGTTAAGCGAAAAACAATTAATTTCGACCAGCTGGTGAAAAATGCTGACGACGCATTGTATGAAGCCAAGGAAAGTGGTCGAAATAAAAGCGTCTCGGCTTAGCGAGACGTAGGGTTAACAAATTGATCGTGAATATAACGCTTAATCTTGCTTCGGCTCGCATTTTTGGCTAGGTACCGCAGATACAATATCGGTGACTCCGTTGTCGACGCTCATTAAATAACATAATCCGTCTTTTCCAACTTGATACCATTGTACCTCCGTACTATTTTCCGCTAATGTTTGATTGTAATCTTCGCTATTAGTATCTTGGTTATCCGATCTATTAACGATTGGCAGTGATGGATAACTGTTATCGGTCGAATCACTTTCCGTAGACGTCGAATTATCAATCGGATAGCCATTCACTAACTCGTCTTGATTATTTTCAGAATGTTGTTCAGCGTGGGCATGAGCGTTTGCATTTTCAGATGCAAGCCTTTGTTGCTCATTCTTGGAATCTGCAATAACGGTCCCAATAATCCCACCGACGATCAATGCGCCGGCAACGGCCGCACCAGAACCATGGCCGTGCCCGCCCACGGAAACATGCCCCCGGTGACCATATCCATAGCCGGTGGAACCATGGCTTGCGCATCCACTCAATAATAATAATAATGGGACAAATAATACACTGATTGAAACTTTCATATTTCTACTCGATTTAGCCTGCAATACAGACTAATTTAGCAGAAAAAGATTAATCGAAGCTGAACGGCGTTATAAATGGCCAATTTGTTCGAAATTAGCCCAAATTAGACAAATAATTACTCACTTTGACAAATTCTTGTAAGCTAATATTCTCTGGTCTTAATTTCGGGTCAATATTTAGGTTTAATAAAGAGTCGACATCGATTCGATCTCGCCAGACATTTCGCAGCGTTTTCCGCCGTTGATTAAATGCTTCAGTCACTATTTTGGCAAATAATTGACGGTCGAAAATATTGAGTTTCTCTTTTCTAGGAGTTAAATAAACAATCGCAGATTCAACTTTTGGCGCTGGGGTAAAAGACTCTGGAGGAACTAAAAACAGCATACGGGTATCACAGACACTTTGTGTCATTACGCTGAGTCTGCCATAAACTTTACTCCCTGGTTGCGCAGCCATTCTTAAAACGACTTCTTTTTGCAACATAAAATGCATATCTTGGATATGCTCCAAATAATCGAAAAGGTGGAAAAGGATCGGTGTTGAAATATTATAAGGCAAGTTGCCGACAACTCTTAATGGACCATTTTCTGCGAACTGACTGTAATCGACTTTCAGTGCATCAGTTTGCATAATTTTAAGTTCGCCTAAACCATCACAATTAAATTTTAATTTCGGGATGATATCTCTATCTAGTTCAATCACGTTAATTCGCTTGGTAATTGGCAGAATTTGTTTAGTAATTGCGCCAAGTCCGGGTCCAATTTCAATCACATTGTCAGTTTCTTTTACTCGAATACTATTAACAATTCGGTCGATAATTCCCATATCGTGGAGAAAGTTCTGACCAAATCGTTTTTTCGCCCTATGAGTCGAGGGATCAAATGTCTTCATTTCGGTAATTTACCTTTTGCGAGTTGAATGGCATATCTAATAGCATATTCCAAACTATCCGCAGATGCTATTCTTTGCGAGGCAATATCGAGAGCAGTACCGTGATCAACCGAAGTACGAATGTATGGTAAACCAAGTGTAATATTGGCACACTGGCCAAAACCTATCGCCTTAACCACCGGTAAACCCTGATCGTGATACATAGCAAGAAAAACATCGTAAATTTGCCGTTTCGCTTTTGTAAACAAACTATCTGATGGAAAAGGTCCGTCAGCGTTGATACCTCGTTTTTGTAATGAGTCAACAGCAGGCTCAACGATATACTTATCTTCTCCCCCTAAAAGCCCATTTTCTCCAGCATGTGGGTTTATCCCACAAATCGCAATTTTTGGTTTATCTAAGCCTAATTGGCAAAAACTATTATGAATAATCATCACTGTATCAATAATTAGTTGTTGATCAATCGTCGTCGATACTTTCGAAAGGGCTATGTGAGTTGTCACTAGCGCCATTCTTAGCGCCTCAGTCGCCAACATCATCACAACTTTATCTTTTCCAGCCTGGCTCGCAAAAAACTCTGTATGACCTAAGAAACTTGAATCAACTTGATTTAATATCGCTTTTTGAACTGGAGCTGTTACCACTGCATCAACTTTATTGCTGAGAGCTAATTCACCGGCCCGTTGTAACATTCTAAGAATTGCGATTGAATTTTGCGAATCGGGTTGACCGACAATGACATCGCTTTGTAGCTCGACAGTTTCAATAAAGAGATTGGATTTTTGATGTTTGACCGGTGATTTGTTCCAATCCATGGGTGAAAGCGATAGAGGTAATTTTAGTATTTCCGCATTTTTTTCTAACAACATAGCATTAGCTAAAACAACGATTTCGGTATCGAATTCCATTTGAGCGATTCGAACCAACAGTTCGGGCCCCACACCTGCGGGCTCGCCCATCGTCAAAACTAGTCGTGGGATATTAGTTTTCTGTACTAATCTCAATTGTTAATCTCAATCGCTAATAAGGAGATATATTTCGATTCTTTGACGCCAGATTAATAGATCAAAAAATCGAAGTTCTTTTACTTTTACATACCAATTTTTGCTGCAAAAGATCGAATTTATTATTCATTTATTATAATTTTGATATGAGCCTTATCCTTTAATTCACTAATCCATGTTTGAGATTCTTCTTCAAATTTCCTATTCGATATTATACGAAATGCCCTTTCGCGTTTTTTATCTTCTGTTTGATCTTGATCGCGGCGCCCTAAAACTTCTATTAGATGCCAACCAAATTGAGTTTTAACTGGCTCACTAAGTTGATTTATCTCGAGCTTATCCATCACCACACTAAATTCTGGAACAAAAGTCCCCGGGTCAATCCACGACATATCACCGCCTTGTGCAGCATTTGATTTATCGTCAGAAATTTCGATGGCTAAATCTTCAAATTTTTCACCTCCTACAATTCTGTCGCGCGCCAGTTTAATTTTGTCGAGCGCCTGCTCATCGGAAGTGATGGCATTGGGAGACACCAAAATATGTCTAACGTGAGTTTGCACTACTATTTTCGATTCAAACCCACCTTTTTTATCCTTTAAATAAAGAATGTGTAATCCGCTACCGCTTCTCAAGGGCTCACTGATATCCTTTACCGCCATATTCTTTACCGTACCGGAGAATAACGTCGGAAGCTGATTCAAGCTTTTCCATCCCATATCGCCACCTTCCAATGATTTTTGTCCATTTGAAAAGGCAATTGCAAATTCTTCAAAATTGGAACCTTGCCTTAATGCGTCAATTATTTTCTTGGCTTGCTCTCTTTGTGCTGTGATTTCTTCCGGTGTCGCTCCTTCGGATAGAGCTAATAAAATGTGACCTAGATGATACTTAGTTTTAGATTCACCTTCTTTTTCCATTAGAGAAACGATATTGTCAACTTCCTTCTCGCTAACTTGAATGCGGCGCTGGACCATTCCATTCATCACCCTGCTGATCATTATTTCATTCCTTAAATCTTCACGAAACAAGCTCCACGCATTACCGTCTTGTTCAACTTTTTCTTTCAGCTGCTCAACCGACATTTTAGAACCTTCGGCAACTCGCTCTAAAGTAGCCGATAATTCTCGATCACCAATTCTCACACCCACTCGTTTTGCTGTTTGCAACTGAAGAGATTCGACAATTAATCTTTCAAGAACTTGTTTACGTAATATAGCAAGCGCCGGAACCGTTTGCTTTCTGGCTTTTATTTGATTGATGATCGAATTTGAGCGCCGAACTAATTCACTCTCTAATACGACATTTTCATCAACAATTGCAATGACTCGATCTATTAGTTGGGCTTCCGCTAATAATAGTGGTGCGTTAAACAGAAAGATCAGTAGAAATGATCGGCTTAATATGTTTTTCATGGTTTACCTATTACTCACTAATTAATTAATACTTTATGAAAGACCTAAATGCATTTAAAAATGCGCTCGATAGCCTCTAATACTATTTTCTAGCAGCTTGGACACGCCATTTTGTCCCGGACTGCCTAATCCTTTAAATACAAATTGTAATTGAATACCACTATTATACTCATCTTCTTTTCCGCCAATCGAAGAGGTAAATAAAGGATTGCCTGCAGAATCCAGTTGAACATCTAAATAACGTCTCGAGACTATGCTCAAAGCCCAACAACAAGATTCATATTCAAAACCAAAAAGAGTTTCAGAACTTCGGTTTCTTTTCAGATCATTATACCACCGACCAACCAAACGCCATTCATCATTTACCGGCCAAGCGAACGACAAATCAACTTCTTCGTTAGAAAAGCCATCTTTATTTCGTATTCTGTGAGATAAATTGACAATATGATCGCGGAACGGTTCAAATTTTATCTGACTTCTCGCCAAATTAGTGCCGTTTGTGGAATTTTGTAGATTACTATTCACGTCAGTCCATTCGATAAAACTAGAAAACTCTACTTGTGAACCCGGACGATACTTAATCGAAGCCAACCATGGCGAGTCTTTATCTTGATTAATAAAAGGCTGCCCAATTGTCACTTGGCGATCTTCAAAATAGACCCTTTTTCCAACTGAAAAACTTAAGGCCTGTTCGCCGGTTTTATCAAACACAAAGCGATTCGTTAAAGAAAAAGCGATATGATTGGTATCACCGATTCGATCCGTTCCAACAAAGCGGTTAGCTCGCCATAACTGCGAAAAAGAAAAGTCGGGTAAACGGCTATCAAAAACATTTATGCTAGATTGTTCTTTAAATGGGATATAGGCATAGAAAACTCGTGGTTCGAGACTATGAGTAACCGCTTTATTATCCCATCTCATCTGACGGTCAAAAATCATTCCGGAATCAATGCTAATAATAGGTAGTTTTCGATCGATGGTAATGGAATCATTCAAAAGCAAGTTATCCTGTCGATAGCGGCTAATTTGGTAGCTTGCTTTTGGCGTCAACCAAGCGAATTCAGAGCGAATAGGGAAACTAATCGAAGGTGACGCATTTAAGCGAGAACCCTGTATTTGTGACTGCTGGCTATGAGTAAACCGAGAAACGTCACTCTCAAATTGCCAGCGAATACCGCTGCCATCGTGGTAATAATCGGCCGAAGAAATCAAACTGGGAACAATTCGGTATGGCTCAGTACCCACTAATGATTGAGTCGATTCGGCAAATAATGAAACTTGCCAAATATCGTCTTGGTAAGAAATATCGCCATTGCTTAATATTTGTGATTCACTATTAGTCGCACGTCGGTCAATAATCTGGGTTCCCAAATCTCTAAAATAGTCTCGGTCACTCACTCTACTGGCGTTAATTGATGCGCTCCAATTTTCTCCAAAACTCGTCTTATTCTGCCATGAAAATGCCCAACGATCCTTTGATAAGCCGTATAATCCATTAGCCAAGTCGGGATCAAGAGCAAGTTGCCTTTTTGTTATCTTGTCATCGGACAACCATTCTAACGATAATTGGTTAGTCGAAATTTCTGTTAGATATCGAAACTCAACACCTAGCTGGCTACCTCTATTTTGGATTAGCCGAGGTCGAAAAGTTGCATCAGCCTGAGGCGCAATATTCCAGTAAACAGGTAGCGATACATCCAATCCATTGCGGCCGCTATTACTGATAGCGGGCGGCAAAAAACCGGATTTTCGTTGGTCATCAAGCGGAAAGTTAAGATACGGGAAATAAAATACGGGGATACCTTCCACCTTAAGCCACATTCCCCAGGCCTCTCCCCAGCCTGTTTTCTCATTTAGCTGGAGCTCATTCGCTGAAAAACGCCAGCTATCATTCCCCACCGGGCAAGTACTGAATGTCAACTCTTTGAGAGTTGCAACATTGTTTTCATCAAAACTAATGGTTTCAGCCTGTCCGTTTGCGTTATTGGAAAAAAAGTGAAACTGGACATCAGTTAACTTCGACGAGTCGTTTTTTTGGTCACCTTCAAACTTTTCTGCCTTTAATAAAGAATCTTTGGTTTCCACTGAAACATTTCCAGTCGCAATAACGGCTTGATTTTCATTGTCGCTAATTAGATGATCGGCGCTCAATAGAGATTTGTTGGTCGCCATGGTTACATGCCCTTCCAATACCGTTCTTTTCTCGCTATTTTCCGGAACATCGTCGGCCAGCAGGCGAATTTTTTGTACCTTTTGCGATTGCTTGTCTGATTGGCTCGACCCTGAATATTGTACCTTTGGTGAAGTTCCAGGCTGACTATCAATCAGCGGACATGCACCTAAAAATGACAAGTCTTGATTGCCTTGTGCATCGATAGAGAACTGAGATTCAAAAAGCGGCAGACTTGTCTGTGAAAGATCATCTGGTTCGGCAGCAGCAATATTTGCACTAGTCAAAATAGTTAGGGTGCACAGTCCGAACAGTGCTTGTGGTGAGCTAAAATAAATTATATTGGTTACTCTTTAATTGATGCCAATTTTCAAGCGTATGATACTAGAAAATGTCGATCAACTCAGTCAATTTTATAACTTATAGTTCGTTAGCTCGAAATTTGTTGCTTTTGATGCTTTGGATCGCGAATAATCACACCATTATCCGGCGTTTTACCCTTTGCGTTCCGTTACAAACCCTACTTAATCACTAAAAGAATCATGTTATGCCCTATCAAACAGATGATGTCCGAATTAGCAATATCAAAGAATTACTGCCTCCAATTGCCCTTTTGGAAAAATATCCAACCACTGAACAAGTGAATAAAACGGTTTTTAAGGGTCGAAATGCCATTCACAATATATTAAATGAACAAGACAAACGTTTGTTGGTCATTATTGGCCCTTGCTCGGTTCACGACCCACAGGCGGCATTGGCTTACGCCGAAAAACTAGCGCCCTTAAGAGAGCAATATAAAAATCAGTTAGAAATAGTCATGCGAGTCTATTTTGAGAAACCCAGAACAACGGTTGGCTGGAAAGGTTTGATTAATGATCCTTATTTGGACAACAGTTGCCAAATTAACGACGGTTTGAGGCTCGCACGAGAGCTTTTAGTCGAAATTAATCAGCAAGAACTTCCAACGGCTGGTGAGTACTTAGATATGATTACACCGCAATATATCGCAGACTTGATGTGCTGGGGAGCAATCGGCGCTCGAACCACCGAATCGCAGGTTCATCGCGAACTCGCCTCGGGCCTATCTTGTCCCGTCGGCTTTAAAAACGGTACCAATGGCAATATCAAAGTCGCCATCGATGCTATCGGCGCCGCTAGCAGTTCGCATCACTTTCTATCGGTAACAAAATTCGGTCACTCGGCAATTGTCGAAACCGCAGGAAATAAAGACTGTCATGTTATTCTACGTGGTGGTAAAGAGCCAAATTTTGACGCGCAAAGCATTTTAGAAGTGAAACAACAACTAAGCGACGCGTCATTAAAGCAAAAAATAATGGTCGACTTTAGCCACGCAAATAGCAATAAACAATATCAGCAGCAGCTAGTGGTTTGTGACGATATTTGCCAGCAAATAGAAAATGGTGAACGAGCAATTTTTGGCGTTATGGTGGAAAGTTTTCTAGAAGAAGGCAGTCAGAAATTAATCGACAACAAAGCGACCGTATTTGGTCAAAGCATTACCGATGGTTGTATCGGTTGGAACGATACTGAGATACTTCTCGCCAAACTAGCCGCGACCGTTAAAAGTTAAAGATCGCTTTTGTTGGTGCGAAATGGAAAAGCTTGTTGCTTGAGCATGCCTTTTGGCATGTAATCACCAACCACCCCATACTCGTCAGGCCATTCCTTTTCTCCCCGAACCGCAGTTCCTAACAAATAATCTAGAAAAGAAAAATGCGCAGCGTAATTTCTGTCGATGGCCGCTTTGTCCGAAGAGTGATGCCAATGATGAAATTGTGGTGTCACCATAAAATACTGCAACCAGCCAAATTTTACTTTTACATTGGCGTGATTAAAGACCGCTTGCAAACCGACGATAATGACGTAAATATCCAACAGCTCTTTCGAAAAGCCTAAAACGAAAATTGGTGTTAAAACTAAACACCGAGTTGCGATTAGTTCAAGCACATGTTGTCGTGAACCCGCTAACCAATCCATATTTTTGGCGCTATGATGGACCGCATGAAATCGCCAAAGCAAAGGAATTTCATGATACGCGCGGTGGGCGATATATTGCACTAAATCTGCGGCTAAAATAATAGCAAATAGCTGAACCACAAAGGGTAACGAATTAATAAAACTTTGCACGTTTTCAAAAATCGCCCAGCCGAAGGCCTTGTGAACAAATTGATTGGTCAGCAACAAAACGAAGCCGACAATGAGATGATTAACAAAAAAGTGATTGAGGTCGCCTTGCCATTCAGGTCTTAAAATCGCCTGCTCTTTACGATGTGGGATCAGCTTTTCTATAAAAACAAAAACTAAGGTCGACCCCAATAAATCGAGAATAAACCAATCCAGCCCTAAGTAATAAACGCTATCTTGATATTCAGCAACTTCCACTTGATGCCCGCCAAGAGAAACGGCTGCAATAACGAATATCCAAGCAACCGCACCAAGTCGCTTATTTTTATTTCGTACGAAATTTAAAAGTCCCAAACTACCGGCTAAGACTAATGAAACAAACATCACTTGTCGGAGAAATTCTGTGTCGTAATTGACTCTTAATTCTGGCGTGGTTAAATATTGTGGAAAATGAAATGCCAATACTCCTAAAAAGGACAAGATAGCTAATAGACAAGCAATGTAACCACTGATGGCCCCTTCACCAAATTTAAAACTATTAACTTT
>Ga0316209_1000654_pt1 | contig 52529 bp, 47 predicted proteins | sample 6monopyrite_MG_FD_204945 | JGI IMG/M metagenome (GOLD analysis project Ga0316209, IMG submission 204945) | Microbial mat bacterial communities from mineral coupon in-situ incubated in ocean water Damariscotta River, Maine, United States -... | ecosystem: Environmental > Aquatic > Marine >... | reverse complement strand
TCTTCACCACACTGTTGAGCCGAATGCCTCAGCTCGCCCGGCCAGCGAGGCCCCGATCGAAGAGGCCCTACAGAGCTGGTAGGGGAGCTCGTTCATGACCATTTGGGCCAAACGATGATCAAGGCCGACTCCGCCAACGGCGGTCGGGATCTCGTCGCCGACAACACCTCGATCATCCACGGCATCGGCCTGCTTCCCCACGACATCGCTGAGGTCTCGGACAGCGGTGCCCACCTCGTGTGGTCTCCCCGGAGCAATATCTCGCTCTATGGCGTCACCGCCGATGTCCGCACCTACCGGGCCATGGGCGTGCCCATCGCGCTGGGGACCGACTGGGTGCCCTCGGGATCGGCCAATATGCTCCGCGAGCTCCAGTGTGCCGATGCGCTCAACCAAGCCCACTACAATGGCAAGTTCTCGGACCGGGAGCTGTGGCTCATGGTCACCCGTTCCGCTGCGGTCGCCATGGGAGCTGAGTCTCAGCTCGGCAGCCTGCGTCCGGGACTGGTTGCGGACATCACCATCTTCGACGGCTCGGTCAATTCCCTGCATCGCGCCGTCATCGACGCCACGGTCGGCGATGTCGAGCTGGTCCTCCGGGGCAGCAAGCCCCTCACCGGTGACACCGATGTGCTCAACGGTCTGCTCGGGGCCACCGCGGCTGGGGGCTGCGAATCCCTCTCCAGCTGCGCCTCGGACAACTCCATCTGCGTGAGCGAGGACGCGGGCCTCACCCTCTCCGCCATCGAGTCCTCGGTCGGGGGCGGCGCCTACGAGCTGCTCATCTGCACCCCTCCCGCAGACGAGCCCTCCTGCGTGCCCTTCCGCGACAACGAAGACGGGGACGGCATGATCTACCCGACCAGCTCCACCACGGACTTCGACGAGGATGGAATCGAGAACTCCGTCGACAACTGCCCCGATGTGTTCAACCCCGGTCGTCCCCTCGACGGGCTCGCCCAGGGCGACGCAGACGGGGATGGCATCGGTGATTCTTGTGACGCCTGCCCGCTATCAGCGGGGGTCAGTTGTGTGTGGCGGGACGCAGACCTCGACGGGATCGTCGATCTCGACGACAACTGCCCAGCGGTCGACAACATCACCCAGGCCGACGCCGACGGGGACTACATCGGTGATGCCTGCGATGCCTGCCCCAACTTCACCTCCTTCTCGGGCGCCTGTCCCGAGAGCGTGTACGATATCAAGGACGGCACCCTTGCCCAAGGCACCGAGGTGCTGCTCCAGGGCATGCTCGTCACCGCCTCCAATGCCGACGGAGTCTATCTCCAGCGGGTGCCCGGTCAGGCGGGCTACGTCAGCGAGGACAACTCGGGGATCTTCGCCTTCATGCGGTTCAACGACACGCGTCCTGCCCGGGGTGATGTGGTCGATATCTTCGGCACCATCTCGGACTTCTTCGGGCAGCTCCAGCTCGATGATGTCACCGGCTACACCGTCATCAGCACCGGGAACGCGGACCCCGCGCCCATCGCCGTCACTCCGGCGGAGGTCGCCACCGGCGGCAGCCGCGCAGGGGTCCTCGAGGGCGTCGTCATCGCGGTCTCGAATGTGAACGTCACGGCCGTCGACCTCGCACCCGGGCCCGGCGATGCCGCACCGACCAACGAGTTCGAGGTGGACGGCAGTCTGCGGGTCAATGACGAGTTCTACCTCATCACTCCAGCTCCGACCATCGGGGAGAACTTTGCCAGCCTCGAGGGCGTTCTTCGCTTCGGCAACGGCGACACCAAGCTCGAGCCGCGCGATGCCTTCGACGCACTCGCCGGCGCTCCCACCCTCGCCACCCTCACCCCCGCGACGGTGTACCTGGCGGCGGGAGACACCACCAACGCTCTGCTCGCCCTCAGCCTGGCCCGGCCCGCTGGCGCCCAGGAGACGGTCACCCTGGACTGTCAGCCCTCCACCGCGCTCAGCTGCCCGGCGACCCTGGTGTTCGACATTGGCGAGCAGGTCAAGGGCGTCGAGATCACCGGCGTCGCAGCGGATGCCACCCCCGCCACCCTCACCGCGACGCTCAACTCCAGTTCCCTGGTTGCGGATGTCGTGGTCTACGACGATGCCTCGCTCCGCGAGCTGGCAGCCCTCGAGCCCGTCACACTCGCGATGGGTACCGATAGCGTCGAGCAGCTCACGATCACCCTCACGGTCCCGGCTGCCACCGGGGGCACCGTCGTGGCCCTCTCTGCAGCGGGCCCCAATGTGAGCGTGCCGCCAGATGTGACCGTGCTGGCTGGCGATCTCTCTGCCAGCTTCGATGTCAGCTCGACCGCTCTCGAAGGCTCCGATGTGGTCACCGCCACCCTCGGTGCGTCCGTCCTCACGGCGGATGTGGATGTGTCTGCGGGCATCGTCGGCACCGGGCTGATGTTCAGCCGCTACCTCGAGGGGGGCAGCGGGCAGAACAAGTTCCTCGAGGTCATCAACCTCGAGCCCACCAGCGTCGACCTCAGCACCTGTGTCATCAACCGCTACACCAACGGCAGCTCCTCGGTCAGCGGCTCGTCGCCCCTCGATGCCGTGACCCTCGGTCAGGGCGAGCTCTTCGTCATCTGCCACGGCAGCGCGGACTTCCCCACCGGCCTGCCGGGGGGTGGGTGCGATCAGAGCGACAGCGGCCTGATGACCTTCAATGGTGACGATGCCATGGAGTTGGTCTGCGGCGGCACGGTGATGGATGTCATCGGCCAGATCGGTGTCGACCCGGGCGACTCCTGGGCCGGGGGCGGGCTGTCCACCCAGAACAGCCACCTCATCCGCGACTGCTCCATCACCCAGGGCGATACCGACGGCACCGATGCCTTCGACCCCTCGGTCGAATGGGTCGCGGGGCCCACCGATGACGCCAGCGGGTTCGGCCTTGACCGGACCTGCCCGTAGGACACCGACTCGGCGCCCTTGATGAGCTTCTGAGGCTTCGCGGGAAAGACGTGTGTCGGAATTCGGGTCCTTCAGGGATCCATCGACGTTGGACTCTTGAATTTGGGGCGGATTTTCCCGTCTTCGACTTTTGACTGGGGCGTTTTGGATGTCGGTTTATGGGTGGTTCCAGGGCAAGGGGCCGAGCGGCTTTGGTCACAACTCCACCTCGGACGAGGTGACCGAAGGGCTCGATCTGTCGGGCCGCAGTTACCTGCTCACCGGCTGCAACTCCGGCATCGGTCTCGATACACTGCGGGTCCTGCTCCACAGGGGCGCTCGGGTGTTTGCGGCCGCCCGCACCGAGCAGAAAGCGGCCGATGCGCTGGCTCGCTTTGACGGAGAGGGGATCCCCATCCCCTGCGAGCTGTCCGATCCACAGTCCGTGCGCAGCGCCGTCCAGGCCGTGCGCGAAGCGGGGTTTCCTCTGTCCGGGATCATCGCGAATGCGGGCATCATGGCGCTTCCGGAGCGCACGGTTCGGCTCGGCCACGAGCTCCAGTTCCTCACCAACCACCTCGGCCACTTCATCCTGGTCACCGGCCTGCTCGAGCAGCTCGACGACGAGGGCCGGGTGGTGATGCTGTCGAGCAGCGCTCATCGCGGTGCGCCCCCGGAGGGCATTCGCTTCGAGGATGTGAGCTTCGAGCAGGGCTACTCACCCTGGAAGGCGTATGGGCAGAGCAAGCTGGCCAATCTGCTCTTCGCCAAGCACCTCTCCACCCGGCTGCCTCAGGGGGGTCAGCGCGCGCACTCGGTGCACCCCGGCGTCATCTCGACGGGGCTCAAGCGGCATATGAACCCAGCGGTCCAGGCGGTGCTCGGCACGCTCGGGCCGGCGCTGGTGCTCAAGAGCGTGCCCCAGGGTGCTGCGACCCAGGTCTATGTGGCCACCCATCCAGATGCGGCCCACTCCAATGGGGAGTTCTGGGCCGACTGCAATTTGGCCACAGCCTCTGAGAAGGGCCGTGACGCGGGCTTGGCTGCGCGGCTCTGGGATGCGACCGAGGAGTGGGTGGCGGGCCTGTAGGTCCTATGGATCGACCGCGCCGCCGACCCCGGGCCGGCACTGCACGGCCAGCTCGAAGGCGCCCTCTTCTCCGTCCTTGCCCTCGACGATGATGTACCAGACCGGCGTCTGGCCCGGGAACTTGGTCTGGGAGGTGAGCTCGATTCGCTCGGCCGTGTCGTAGTCGTTGACGGTCATCTCGCACGCACCGGTGTTGTCGGTGATGGACGGGCAGCCGCCGTGGTCGTGGCGGATGCCGGCCAGATCGAGATCTGCGCACGGGGTGTACAGCGTGGCCCAGGCGCGCCACTCGCCCTCGGGCATGACCAGCTTGTAGATACGCTCGTGCCCCTTGTCGTGGTCGATGGTGCCGGGCCAGCACTGCTTCTTCTCGTAGAAGCGGCCGTCAAAGCGCTGGAGTCCACCGCCGGTGTGGCCGATGAGGCTCTCTTCGCAATGAATCTCGGCGGTGATGCAGTCCTCGCCCTCCATCAGCGGCCCGCCCTCGGTCAGATCCGAGCACTGGTCCTCTGTGATGCGCGGAGTGGGCATCTCGGGTCGGCTGATATTGGAGCGGCCGCCGGTCTTGCGCCAGCCATTGCGCTGCTGCTGGGGGATCTTGGCGACGGGCTGGGGTGCGCCCGCTTTCAGGACGGTGGGCTCGGGCTCCGTCTGTGGGGTGGGCTCTGGCTCGGGCTCTGGAGCGGCGTCGCCGATCTCGGGTTGGTCGAAGCGCGACTTTTCGGGGGGAGGGCGGGTGTCGACACAGGCGAGCAGAAAGGCGGAGAGCAAGATCATGGGCGCAGCCTATCAAGTCTGGCGCTGTAGGGGCTCGAGTCCGCCGACGAAGCGCGCTGCGATAGCGAAATCACCCGTGATGGAAGCGCTCTCCACCGGGGACCAGCCGGCGAGCACTGCGATCAGATCCGGGCCCCCGAGGGTGGCATCGGATTCGTAGACCCCATCGCGGACCCGGAGCTGGTGCCCATTCCAGCGGAGGTGCAGCGGGGCCCCGTCGAAGGCGAGCTGGACCGAGAATGGGGTGGAGTCGGGGTCGGAGTAGCGCCGGGTGAGGGAGAGACCGAGCCAGCGCGGGTGCGTCTGCTCGTCTTCGGCGGGGGAGTCCAGGAAGTGTGCGCCGAAGCGCCCCAGGGCGAGGACCACGGGCTCCAGCTGCTGGCCCAGCGCGGTGAGCTCGTAGACGGTGGAGCCCGCCGGAGCGGGGAGAGTACGGCGGGTGATCAGCCCATTGGCGCCGAGCTCTCTAAGGCGCTTGGCCAGCAGATTCGTCGTGATCCCGGGGCAGGCCCGCAGCAGATCCGTGTAGCGCCGACCCCCTGGAATGAGCTCGCGGACCAGGAGGAGGGTCCAGCGATCGCCCACTCGGTCGAGAGCCTTGGCGACTCCGCAGAATTGATTATATGAGCGCATGCTTTAGTTTATAATAGTATGCGCTGGAGGGAAAGCCGATGGCCGATATTCCATGGACCGCGCCGGATCTGGGCTCCTTGTTGGGCTTTGTGGCCATCGTGCTGGGCCTATGTGTGGGTCTTGTGGCGGCCGTGAAGGGGCTCGGTCATGGGCGTATGGCGGCTTGGGTGGGGCTCGGGCTGGGGCTCTGGCTCGGCTTCACCGCCTGGGTCCCGTACTCGGGTTGGTTCTCGCTCGGTCCGCCGGCTCTGATCGGGTTCATGGTGCTCTGCAATGGGGCGGGTCTCGCGCTGGCGCTCAGCCCGGTCGGGCGGGTGGCGACCGGCTTGCCCATCGCCCTGCTCATCGCCTGGCAGGGCTTCCGGCTTCCCCTCGAGCTCATCCTGCATCACTGGGGCCAGGCCGGCGTCATTCCCATGTCGATGACCTGGGAGGGCCAGAACTTCGACGTGATCACGGGAATCTTGGCCGTGCTCAGCGCGCCGGTCGCCTGGTTCGGTGGGCCTGGGCTACAGCGCAGGGTGGGGTGGGTCTTCGGGATCGTGGGCTTCGGCCTATTGCTCAATGTCGGTCGGGTCGCCATCCAGTCCAGTCCGGGCCCGCTGCGCAGCTTCGGCGAACCGCCGCTCGCTCTGGCTTTCCACAGCCCCACGGTGTGGATCGTCCCGTTCTGTGTGGCCGGGGCGCTGTTCGGGCATGTCGTGCTCTTCCGACGGCTGCTCGGGGGAACGGTGGCCTGACGGGGGAATTCCGGGTAGAATGTCCACTTCATAGGAGCATTCCATGCGTCAGTCGACCCTCCTCTTCCTGCTCGCGCTCGTGGCCTGCAAGAACGACTCTGGCCTCACCCCCGTCGACTCCGATGCCGACACGGACGCCGACACGGACACGGATACGGACTCCGACACGGACACCGATAGCGACGCCGACAGCGACGCGGACGCGGACAGCGATGCCGATGCGGACAGCGACGCCGACGCCGACACCGACGCGGATGCCGACACCGATGCCGACGCCGACACCGACACCTCGGTCATTTGTGCGGACGATCTGGACGAACCCAACGATCTGCTCGGCCAGGCCCGGCCCCGTCTCGCGGGTACCGGGCTGGTGGTCAGCGATGCCTCTCCGGATTGGTGGATCATCTCGGTCCCCGGCGGCGAGACCTGGGAGGTCGAGCTGCTGTTCGTGGATGCGCTCGGCGACCTCGATCTGCGCATCACCGACAACTTCGGCACCGTGCTCGCCCAGTCCACATCGACCGATGACAACGAGCGGGTGGTCGTCACCAATCCCAATGTGGGCAACTTCAGCTTCTTCGCCCAGGTCACCCTCCAGGGCACGGGCTGTGTCAGCTACGACCTGCAGGCGGGCGTGCTCACGGACACCGGCGACACGGGCGGAGACGCGGACACCGACGCGGACGCGGACACCGACACGGATGCGGACGCGGACACCGACTCCGATGCCGACAGCGATGCCGATGCGGACACGGACGCGGATGCCGACAGCGACGCGGATGCCGACACCGACGCCGATGCCGACACCGACGCCGATGCCGACACAGACGCCGATGCGGACACAGACGCCGATGCGGACACAGACGCCGATGCGGACAGCGATGCCGATGCGGACACGGACGCCGACGCCGACACCGACACCGGCCTGAATATCTGTCAGGACGATCTGAACGAGCCCAATGACAACGCCGGCTCGGCGACTCCGGCGGCGCTGGGCTTCTCCATCCTCGATCAGCTCGTGACCCAGGCCTCTCCGGACTGGTATTCCATCTCCGTGGCCCCGGGCACACAGGTCTCAGCGACGGCGAGCTTCGTCGATGCTCTGGGCGACCTCGACCTCAATGTGTACGACAGCGGCGGGCTGCTCCTCGATGCCTCTGCAGGGATCGGCGACACCGAGACGGTGGTGTTCCGGAACAATGGCAATGCGGCCGCCACCTTCTACGTCGAGGTCGAGATGTGGTCGGCGGGAATCGAGCCCTGCAACACCTACAGCTTGTTCATCGACGATGACAGTGGGTCCTGCGTGGACGACGGGTACGAGCAGAACGACACCCAGATCACCGCAGCACCGGCCTCCACCTACACCAGCTCCGATCTCCTCTCGGCCATCACCGTACCCGGCGATGACGACTGGTACAGCTTCGATATGGCGCCGGGCGCCACCCGGGTCGTGTCCTTGGATGCCCAGGATGCCTCCATCTTCCTCTACGACCAGGCCGGTGTTCTCAGGGGCTCGGGGTCAGCCTTCGGGGGCCCGACCCGCCTGTCTGCAGACAACGCGGGCAATGGTTGGCAGACCTGGACCGCTCAGGTGCTCAACTCCTCCCTCTGCCAGCCCTACGATCTGGATCTCGCCTGCAACGAAGATGTGGCGGAGCCCAATGACGACTCCCTCAGCGCGCTGCCCTTCGTCGCGGGCCCAGGCTACTGGGCCTCTCCTGGCTCCCCGGACTGGTTCCTGGCATCCGTGCCCGCCGGCCAGGCTTCCACCTTCCAGGTCAGCGAGCTGGTCGGGGGGTCGGTCGACCTGTTCATCACCGACCTGAACGGAGCCGCGATGGGAAGCGACACCGCGGTCGTGGGCTCGGGTGGGGTCACCATCGACAACTCCGTGGGCACCGCCCCGCTCCAGGTCCGGGTCCAGGTCGTCGCTCTCGACGACTGCACCCAGTACACCCTGTCCCAGGACCTCACCTGTGTGGATGCCTACGAGGCCAACAACACCTGGGATCAGGCGGTGAGCATCTCGACCGACGCCGCGGGTAGCATCGCGGGGGGAGATGAGGATTGGTACCGCGTGTCCGTGCCCGCCGGTGGGCTCATGGATGTGTCACTCGTCGGAACCGGGCTGGTCGAGATCTTCGATGCCAGCGGCCGGTCCCACAGCAGCCCCCTCGCAGCAGACGATCTGGCGCAGGACTACTGGGTTCACGTCCGGGACTCGGGTGCCACCTGCGCGCCCTACACCCTGCAGGTCGACGGAGCGACGGCGGTGTGTGCTCCGGACATCTACGAGCCCAACGACACCGAGGCCACGGCTACCGGGCTCGACTTCGCGAGCGGGCTGAACAACGGGGGCGATGAGGATTGGTATCAGTTCACCGTCGCCGCCGGTGAGACCGTCGATGTCCGCATCGACTTCGACAATGACGAGGCCGACCTCGACCTCTCCGTCTTCCTCGGGGGCACCTATATCGACGGGTCCTTTAGCCTCGACGATGGAGAGTCGGTCACCCTGACCAACAACAGCACCGCAGACCAGGTCTACGCGGCTCGGGTGGACCCGTGGAGCGGCGCCTGCTCCACCTACGACTTCGGGCTCGCTTGTCCGGACGATGCCCTCGAGCCCAACGATAGCCAGGAGTACGCCAGCGCCTTGGTCGACTCGACCGGCCTGACCATCAACGGCTTCTCGGACGACTGGTTCGGAACCGTGGTCTACCCGGGCGAGACCCTCACGGTGATCATGGACTTCGTGGATGCCGACGGCGATCTGGACCTCGAGCTGGTCGATACCCATGGGGCGCTGCTCGATGGGTCCTATAGCGTCAACGACACCGAGGTCGTGACCTGGACGAATGACTTCGCAGAGGCCCGGGTGGTGTACGTCAATGCCTACCACTTCGCGGGTGCTCGCAGCGCCTGCAACACCTACAACCTGTCGGTCACCTACTGATCGGCATCCAGGCGGGTCTGGGCCAGGCTACATTGCCGCGCGCACGGCGGCCTCGCACTCCTCGGGTGTGGGGAAGCCGTCCAGCGTCTTACGCGCCACAACACGGCCCTCTACCGATACGATGAACACGCCCCTTCCGCCGGGTATGAGCTGGGTCTCGACGCCGAGCTGCTGCTTGAGGTGGTCCGCCACACGGGCGGCTCTGGGCAGGTAGTTTCAAGATGCGCAGTATTCGATCTGGACCATTGGCCCTCCCTAGTCGAAGCGGATGGCGGTGCGGAGATCGACGGCTACGAGGGTTCGATCCCCGCCGACGAGGGGCGCCATGAAGCCGAGCTCTGCGGACCAGCGGCCGGTCCCGACACGGAGCCCGGGCGACAGAGCCAGGTAGTCGAATGGGGCCGTCCAGGCGGCGGAGACGGGTAGATCGAGGACCAGTCCAAAGTGGGGAGACGCGTTCCAGGCGAGGCCGACCAAGCCCGAGAGACCGGCTCGAGGCACAGCGGGCCCGGATCCGAGCATCCGCCTGCCGTAGAGGGTGAGACCCCCGTGGATCTGGGTCTTCCCGGTCCACTGGTAGACGCCCGTGAGCCCGATATCGGCCGCGAGGGGGCGCTGATTCTGGTAGCCCGCTGCGGTGGGCAGCACGAGGCGGGTGGAGGCGGAGATCAGGGACTTCTGATCGCCATGGATGCCATAGGTGGCGCCGAGGTAGGTGGCGCCGAGGCCCCCAGCGCTCACCGTGATGGGGGCGATGACGGTGTCGCCGCGGAAGGGTTCGATGCCGAAGTCCACCGTCATTCGCTCGTCGAAGAGCTCGACCCGCCCGTCCACGGCTCCGAGGAGCTGGATGCGCCCGTAGAAGTCGGCGGTGTCGACCAGCAGCGCGGCGCCGCCGGTGAGCCCGACCTCGGTGCGCATGCAGGGATTGCGTTGCTTGCCGAGGTCGGCCGGCTGGGTGGAGACGGTGAGCGGCCCCTGGGGCAGCGACCCTTCGAGACAGACCCCGGCGAGGGCTGCGGCGGTGAGCGGGATCATGGGGACACCCCATCGTAGGTCCCGTTCCCATCGCCATCGATCAGGAAGGGGTTGGTGAAGGCGAGCGGGTAGCCGGCGGGGACGACGGCCTCGAAGTCGATGCCGGACCCGGGCCGCACATCGGGGTCGATGACTCCGTTGAGGGGGCCCACGGTGTCGTAGCAGCCGTTCTCGTCCGGCTCGGGCCGGGGTTCGCCGGGGTCGACTTCGATGTCTGCAGGGGTGACCTCGCCGTCGCCGTTGTTGTCATCGGTGTCGGGGATGCCGTCGCAGTCGAAGTCCTCGAAGGCGGGCAGTGGGGTGCCGGCCTCGATGTTGATCCAGTGGTCGGAGCCATCGGAGACGAGGTTGGAGATTTCCCTGGTGAACTGGGCGACTTTGATTCCCGGTTGTTCGGTGAGCTCGACCAAATCGGGCTCGAAGTCCTCCACGAGCGTGCCGTCGACGTAGAGCCGGACCTGGGTGATGGGCACCCACTCTGCGGCGCGGAGGGTGACCTGGAGCTCGCCCCGCGGTGGAAGGGGGTTCTCTACGTCTGTGCTGGGCAGGCTGCTGTTGTTGCCGTCGACCAACCGAGCGATGATGACCGGGCCGTTGGTGCCGAACATCCGGCCTTCTCGGACCGCCCGGTTGAACTCGGGTTGCGAGAAGTCGTCCAGGTTCTGGTCGGCCATGACCACGTTCAGGGGGAAGCCGAGCACATTCCCGCCCAGGGTGTGGGAGTCCGAGTTGGCGGTCCCGCCGCGGACGAGACCCTGGTTGAGCAGGTAGTGCCAGACGGCGCGATATTGCAGGAACTGCCCGTTATTTGTTCCGTTCATCACTTCTTGGACATGGTAGTCCGAGTTGGCGAACATCGCGCCCTCGGGGGTGGCGGTGAACAGCTTGTGGCCCTCGGGAGCGTCCTCTCCGAACAGTGGGAGGGTGGTGTCCATTTCTACCGCGGTCGCCCAGCCGAAGTCCCGGCCGAACTGGATGCCTCCCCAGGGGTGGTTGAGCTGGATCACGCCGATGTTCGGGTTCCAGCCCTGACCCTCGAAGCGGGTGAACAGCTCGCCGGGTTGGGCTTTCTCGTCCCAGGGTGCGCCCCGCCAGGCCCCCTCGGGGTCGAAGGCAAGCGGCCAGACGATCCAATGACCGACCACCTTGGGAAAGACGGAGCTCTCGAGCAGAGGTTGCAAGATATGGCCGGTAGTCTCGAGCCCGATGAGGATCTTCATGCGGTCGGCGACCTGGAAGTCCGCTGCGGCCTCGGCGTAGTCGTGGACCTTGTCGTGGTCGGTCGCAGCGATGACATCCATGCGGCTGGCGAGGAAGGCCCGCACCCGATCGCTGTCGGGGATGGAGCTGTCGAAGCTGGCGGAGCCGTGGACATGGAAGTCCGCGGTGAGCATGCCCTCGTCCAGCAGGTCCAGGGTGTCGATCCCCAGCTCGATCTGGGGAGTAGCGGCATCGAGCTCGACGGACCCCACCTCCACAGCCTCGACCTTGGCCAGGCTCGTGAACGGGCCGGCTACGGCGTAGAAATCGTAGCTCCCGGGGGGCAGGGTGAGGGTGGTGGGGCCGTTGACCAGCACCCGATTGCAGCTGGGGGCCGCTCCGAAGGGGTGGCCGAGCATGGGGGCGCACTCCTGGAAGTGCTGGAGGTACTTGGCCCGGACCCTCTCGTGGGTGTCATCATTGCTGGGGTAGACGATGACGAGGGCGTGGTCCTGTTCTCCGTCGATGGTGACGTTGAGCTCCACCCGACCCGGCGGGTCCATCTCGATCGCGAGGGAGGTCTCTTCGCCCTGGGCCTCGAAGTTGGCCCGCCCCCAGTCGCGGCCGAAGCGCTCGATCTGGGCGGTGTAGGAGCCCCCTCGGGGGACCCGGAAGGAGAAGCTGCCATCGTCCTTATTGGGCTCGATATGGGTGACGGCCTTGTGGTCGGGGTTGTCGGGGTCGGGCTCGATCTGGCCCTCCCAGATGACGATCTGGGGCCGCCCGGCGCGGAAGTCTGCGTTGCCATCCCCCGGGGTCGCGATGGTGCCGGTGACCGTGGTGAACTCCTCGCCGTAGAGCTGCCTGCGGACCTCGAGGGCGATGTCGGAGCCGCTGGCGATGGAGGAGCCGGTCGCGGTCCCGAAGAAGCGCTCGTAGACGAGGTAGTCCCCGGACTTGAGGAGGGTGGGCTCGAGCCCGAAGGCGACGATTTCCTCGCTGAGGATTCCGCTGATGTTCTCGGTATTGCAGCCGATCACCGCGTGGGAAGACCCGGGCTCCTCGTGGGCGCCCGAGACCAGCCAGGGGACCTCTACGATGCCATCGAGCAGGGTAGCGAGGCCGAAGCTGGGGTAGGTGAGGCCGAGACCGGGAGTGAAGGCGAGGCTCTCGCGGCCACCGAGGTAGAGCGCATCGGCGAGGAAGACGCTCTCGGGCTCGGCGTGGCGGTTCACGACCTCGGTGCGGATGCGCACGCCGGGGTCGCAGGGGCCGAGCTCGTAGCGGGTGGCGATGAGCACATCGGGGTCGTCGTCGTATTCGCCCACGACCTGGACCACGGCGTTGTTCCCGTCCATGAAGGCTTCGATGCGGGAGTAGTTCGCCGCCTCGGTGGGGAGCAGCCCGCCCACCTGGTAGATATTGCGCACGCTGTCGTCCTGGCGGAGCGAGCCGTCGGGGTTCTTGGTCGCAACGTCGACGATATTGCCGCCGGTCGGCGCCAGGAAGTGCGGGTGATCGAGGTCGCTGATGACCACGTACACCTGGCCATTCTCGAGCACATAGTCGCCGGGGGATTGCACGACCTGGTTGGTGGTGAGGCGGACTCCGCCGGGGTCGACCCGGGAGAAGGACGCCTCTGTGGTGGAGCACTCGAAGCTGAGGTCGGTGCAGGCGGGCTCGATCCGGCAGCCCTCGGAGCCGTCGAGGCAGCTGGTGGTGTCGCAGCCGATGAGGGCGAGCAGCAAGGTGAACAAGATTCCTCCAGGAGGAGGTTCTACCCCAAAACCACCCGCGCTGAGGAAGAAGACTCGCGGTGGCGAGCTCGGCGCGGACGACGGGCCTTAGGGGCTCGGGTGTGTGGAGCTTAGTCGCCTTGGTAGTCGTTGGCGTTCTGGGCAGAGGCGATCATGTAGAACAGCCAGGTGAGCGGCCCGGTGATGAAGCCGATCAGGAACATGGTGAGGAAGGCATTGATGCCCTGCAGCAGCCAGTAGGAGACCATGATGAACACGCCCATGCCGATGCGGCCCTGGTACAGGTGGCCCACGCCGAAGATCTGAAACCACCCGGGAATGAGCTCCAGCAGTACGGGCACCCACTTCACCTCGCGCTTGACGAGCTCTCCCATTGCCGACCTCCACACCCTTCATAACGCTGTGGGAGGTGCAGATATTTCGAAGCTCAGAGCCCGCCCTTGAACTCGACCGTGACCATGCCGCCGCCCACGTACTCGGTGAGCGTGGTGAAGTGGTCGCGAGCGCCGGGTCGGGCGAGGCGTGCGTGTTCGAAGAAGGAGTAGATGACGCCGCGGCTCATGCGCTTGGTGACCAGGGGATCGTCCGTGCCGGGCCCGCAGGCATCGCAGATGGCGCCGCAGTCTGGGGTGTCGATCCAGGAGAGGTGGTTGGCCTGGAGCGTGTCGACCTTGAGCGCTGCGCCCACAGCGGCCTGGTAGTACGCGTCGAAGTTCTGGGCGGCGGGAGCGCAGCCCTCGTCGTTGTTGGTCTCGCCGATGAAGGCGAGGGGGATGGTGAGGCTGCCCATGAGCTCGGGGGTGACCGAGGGGTACTCGACAGGGTCGTCGAAGGGGCTGGAGTCGATGGGGTCGAGGGCGACCACGGCGCGGATCCGCTGGTCGGTGGTGGCGCGGTTGAGCACGATCTTTCCGCCCAGGGAGTGGCCGACGGCGTACACATTGAAGGGGTCGATCCCCTGGAGACGGGTGCCCGCCTGGACCTCGAGCCAGTTGAGCGCGAGGCCCACGTCTTGGGTCATCTGGCGATGGGTGCGGCGGTCGTTGCCGAGCCCTCCGGGCAGGTTGACGATGAGCGTGGTGTAGCCATTGCTGGCCAGGTGCTGGGCGTAGGAGTCGTACTCGGTGGGTGGGATGAGGAAGCCCGGGAAGATCAGGGCCACCGGCCCCAGGTCGGTGTCGGGCACGAAAGCCCGAACCCGGATCGGCACGTCTGCACCGGGGATGTCGTCGATGAACATCTGGGAGGTGTAGGGGCCGTCGGACTCCGGGGCGGTGAGCGGCGGGATACCGGTGGTGTCGGTATCGGTGTCGGTGACATCGGTGTCATCGGAGTCGAACGGTGCGGTGGCGGATTTGCATCCGACGGCGAGGGCGCAGAGGAGTAGGAATCGCATCCGCAGGGAATATTCCGGTTCCGCGCGGCCCACAACCCGCTCCGCGCGATAGCGGAGCGACAAGGAGGTCTCCATGGCAGGCTCTGCGGTGATCGAAGTGTTGCGTCTCGGAGGGCCCCCGTGGCAAACCTTCGACCCCTTTCTGTTCTGTGTGCACCACCTCGACCGGTACCCCGCCGGGGATGAAGCCTGTGGCCCCCGGGCTTCGCTGGCCGGGCGGAATCTGGGCCAGGATTTTTCGGGAACCGATGGCTGGAGCATGTACCACGGCCGCAGCATTCCTGGCTTTCCGTCCCATCCCCATAGGGGTTTTGAGACCATCACCCTCGCTCGGCACGGGCATATCGACCACTCGGACTCCCTCGGCGCACGGGCCCGATTCGGGGGGGGCGATGTGCAGTGGATGACCGCCGGACGTGGCATCCAGCACAGCGAGATGTTCCCGCTCCTCGACTCCGAAGGCCCCAACACCGCGGAGCTCTTCCAGATCTGGATCAACCTGCCGGCCGAAGACAAGCTGGTCGATCCCTACTTCACCATGTTCTGGGCGGATCGCATTCCGGTGGTGCTGCGCTCCGATGATCAGGGCCGGAAGACGAAGATCACCGTCGTGGCGGGGAGCCTCGATGGGGTCGAGGTGCCAGCGCCTCCGCCCAGCTCCTGGGCGAGTCGTACGGATGCGGAGGTGGCGGTCTGGACCCTGGAGATGGAGTCCGGAGCCCGTGTAGAGCTCCCCGTGGCCTCGCCGGGTGTAAACCGCACGCTCTACTTCATCTCGGGCTCCGAGGTCGCGGTCGACGGGGCCAGGCTGCAGGCCGGGCTCGGGGCGCGGGTGCGGCCCGATATCGCTGTGGAGCTGGTGAATGGCGAGGGGCCTGCAGAGATTCTGGTGCTCCAGGGGCGGCCCATCGGTGAGCCCGTGGCCCACTACGGCCCGTTCGTGATGAACACCCGAGCCGAGCTCGAGCAGGCATTCTCGGACTACCGCAGCACCGGCTTTGGCGGGTGGCCTTACGACCGTTCAGATCCCATCCACCCCCGCGAATCCGGGCGCTTTGCGGTGCACGCGGACGGTCGCAGAGAAGTGCCTGGGGCCAACGAGTAGCCTGGCACCGCTCGCCGGGGCATGGCTTGGGCGGATACACAAGCTCGGGGAGGACTCCTGGCGCAGGTGTTGTCGATTCTGGCCCGAATCCACGGGCTGTTCCCGCTGACCGCGACGGGCTTCGTGGTGCTCCTGGGCTCGGCCGGTGCGCTGGTCTTCTTCGGCATATTTCGCGAGGACCGGGTGCTGCTGGTGGTCGGTGTCGCGGGCCTGCTGCTGCTGCTGCTGTCCATGCTGCTCACGGCGATCTGTGCGGTCTGGCTGTGGGCGAGCGTGCGCAAGCTCGAGTCCGAGCCCTTGGAGCTACGGGTCGGCAGCCCCGGACGCACGGGGTTCGCGGTGACCACTCCGCTCTGGCTCCCCCTCATCGACGTGCGCTGGACGGTGAGCGCTCCCGATGTACGGCTCGAGCTGGTGGCTCGGGGGCGCAAGATCATCGAGCAGTGGACGCCGCGGCGCAGGGGTCGCCCCGAGACCGTCGAGCGCTGGTTCACGGCTGGGGATGTGTTTGGGCTGACCTCGGTTCGATTCCCGCTGATCCAACCGGTTTCGTTGCGCTTCGTGCCGGATGAGGGGGCGCTTCGGCAGGTCCAGGTCGTGCGTGGGCTGGCGTCTGGAGATCAGTTCGCCCACCCCGAGGGCCGGCCCCAGGGCGATCTCCAGGATATACGCTCCTATGGGGCGGGCGATCCCATCCGCTACGTGCTCTGGAAGGTGTTCGCCAAGTCGCGGACCCTGGTGGTGCGCTCTCCCGAGCGGGCGCTCTCCCCGGTGCGGCGCACGGCGGCCTATCTGGTGGCGGGGGACGGAGATCAAGCGGCGGCGGGCACGGCCAAGACCGCCTTCGAGTGTGGGGCCCTCGGTGATGAGTGGCGCTTCGGCGCCGATGCCACGACAGAGGTCGCAGACGAGCGGCGTGGGGCGCTCGAGGTCGTGATGGCTTCGGCGGAGGGGTCCAGCGAGGCGGCAGGGCAGGGGCTGTCACGGTTCATCGCCGAGGCGGACTCGCCGCGCCGGGTGGTCGTGTTTGCGCCGGCGGTGGCGGGGCCTTGGGTCGATCGGGTGCTGGCTGTTGCGGGTGGGACCCGGCTCGAGCTGGTGCTCTGTGCGGATCAGGTGGTGCCGAGCCGCTCCCGTGGGGTCTCGGCTGTGCTGCTGGAGCCCGGCCCCGCTCCCAAGCCGGGTGAGGTCATCGTCACCCGGGACGAGCTGGCGGCCCTGGCCCGGCGGGTGGCTGGGGTGGGCACGGTGCGCGTGGTCGATCGGCGCTCCGGCCAGGTCTTTGGCCCTGCGCACCTCTCACGCCTGACCGGTGCAGCATGAGAGAGCCGACACTCGAGCTGTCGATCTGGGATCGGGGGGTCCAGGCCCTGGCACACCCGGTCCGCGCCCTGGCCTGGATGGTGGCGATCGGCGCCTTCGTCGGGCCCCTGGGCGGAGTGTCCTGGGTGCTGGTCGGGGCCGTGGCGGTGGTGCTGGGCCTGGTCATCGGCGAGCTCGCTGGGCGCAGTCGGGTGCGCACGGTCTGGCTGGTCGGCGTGCCGGTGGGGATGGTGTTGGCGGGGCAGGTCGGGCGCTGGCTGCTCACGGATCTGGCCGTGTTTCCGGGGCTGCTCGGGCCATCCGGAGCGCTATGGGCGAGCTATCTGCTCGGGGTCGGCACGATCGTCGCCTCGGTGACGGGGCTGCTGCGGGTGCTGTCGGTTCGCGGCCCGGCCTACCAGGCTGTAGAGCTGTTCCTGCTCGGTGGGCTGCTGGCGGATGGGGTCGCCTCCCACCGGGACGGGTCCATCGCTCGTCCTCTGTGGCTATCGGATCTCTCCTGGTCCTTCGGGGTGGATCCGGGGCGGGTGTTGCTGGCCGGCGGCGGGATGCTCGCGGTCCTGCTCGTGGCTCTGCTCTTGTTGGGTGCCCAGCGCCGCAAGCCTGGTCCGGGGCTGCTGGTGCTCCCGATCGTCGCGGTCATTGCGTGGTTGGTGGCATCCCAGCTGCCGGTCCTCGACCCCCCCGATCCCGAGAGGCTGTTCGCCGAAGCCGGGGGGGAGGAGCCTGGGGCGGGGGGCGAGGGAGAGGACTCGGAGCCGGCGCAGCCGGAGCCCGATGACAACGGAGCTGGAGCGAAGCCGGAGCCCGATGACAACGGCGGCGGAGGGAAGCCGGAGCCCGATGACAATGGGGAACCTGCCAAGCCACAGTCCGGCGAGGGGGACCCCACCGAGTCGGACGGGAGCTCGGATGAGAGCTCCGACGAGGCTCCCGATCCCCTGGAGGGTGGGGGCGGCGGCGGGGCGGACTCCCCCATCGCGGTGGTGCTGATCGAGGACGACTACGCGCCCCCGTCTGGGTATTGGTATCTCCGCCAGGGCGTGCTGCTCGACTACAACGGCACGCGGCTGGTCGACTCCTCGCTGCCGGGCGCCCACGACGACATCCTCGACCACTTCGCGGTGATCGAAGAATCGCTCCCCTACCAGGCACCCCTCGAGTTTCGGACCGCGGTGCACGGGTCGGTGTCCCTATTGGTCGAGCATCCCAACCCCTTCGGGCCCGAGGCCCCGGTCCGGTTCGCCCCGCGGCCCAATCCCAATCCCGCCCGCTTCGACCGCAGCTTCTCCTTCGTCTCGCATATGCTCACGGCAGAGTATGTCGATCTGGTGGGCAGAGGGGTGGGGGACCCGGGCTGGTCCGAGGAGCTCCGCGCCCAGTACCTGGAGGTCCCCGACGACCCCCGCTATCTCGAGCTGGCCGAGCAGATCCGCGACAGCATCGACCCCACCGTGCCGGAGGAGGTCCGGGCCGATCCCTTCGTGCAAGCCGCGACGATCACGAAGTGGCTGGGCGAGAATATGAAGTACAGCAAGGCCGCTCGCCATGCCGAAGCAGCCGACCCCACGGCGGATTTTCTGTTCGGCAATCGCATCGGCTACTGCGTGCACTCGGCCCATGCGAGCGTGTATCTGTGGCGCGAGCTCGGGATTCCGGCCCGTATCGCGACGGGCTACGCGGTCGAGGAGGACTCCCGGCGGGGCTCGACCTTGGTGGTGCCATCCAGCTCCGCCCACGCCTGGAGCGAGCTCTATGTGCAGGGGGTCGGCTGGGTCCCCCTGGATGTATCCCCCAGCGAGAACCTCGATCCCGAAGGGGAACCCGCCGACGAAGAGGCCAACGAGATGCTCGGGGAGATGGCCCGTCAGCAGCCCGCTCAGCCCCCGGGTCCGCGGCCGGACTACTCGTGGATCTGGCGGCTGCTGGGCACCCTCACGGGGGGCTCGGTCTCGACCCTGCTGTTGCTGGTGTTGCTCGGGCATGGGTTCGTGAAGCTCTGGCGCAGGGCGCGCCCGCTGTGGGCGAGCCCCAAGGCTCTCTCCAGGGTGGGCTATCGCGCGGGGCTGGACATGCTCACCGACGCGGGCCTGGTCCGCGAGCGTGGAGAGACCCGAGAGGCGTTTTCCCGTAGGCTGGGCCTGCCAGCGCTCGAGGAGATGACCGCGCTGCACCTGCGAGGAGCGCTCGGTGGGCCGGTGGAGCCCGGGGACCGAGGGCGGAGTCGAGCCGAGTGGACGGGTCTGTTGGCCCGACTGAGAGTCGAGATTGCCGGTGTGCGACCGTGGTGGCGTCGCTGGCTGGGGTGGGTCGATCCCACGAGCGTCTACCGGACGCGCTGAGAATATTGGGAGGAATAGTGGATCAAGAGTTCGATCAGAGCGAGCACATCACCCATGAACCCGCGGCTCGGATCGTCGACCTGGATGGGGCCAAGGGGGTGGTCGATCGCCTGCGCTCGCGGCTTGTGAAGTCGGTCATCGGTCGGGATGCGGTGATCGATCTGGTGATCACCGCGCTCCTCGCAGATGGCCATGTGCTGCTCGAGGACTTCCCGGGATCGGGCAAGACGACGCTGGCGAAGGCACTTGGGGACTGCATCATCGACGATATCCCCGATGATGACATCGTCACCATCCGCCGCATCCAGTTCACCCCGGACCTGCTCCCCGGCGATGTGACGGGGACCACGATCTTCGACCCCAATACCAACCGGTTCTTCTTCCGGCCGGGCCCGATCTTCGCCCACATCGTGCTGGCCGACGAGATCAATCGAACTTCTCCCAAGGTGCAGTCCGCCCTGCTCGAGGCGATGGCCGAGAAGCAGACGACGGTGGACAACCGCACCCGCAAGCTCGACGCCTTCTTCTTCGTCATTGCCACCCAGAACCCCCTCGATCTGTCGGGCACCTTCCCCCTCCCGGCCGCCCAGCTCGACCGCTTTCTGTTCAAGATCCGCATGACCCACATCTCTCGTGAGGCCGAGCTCAAGCTGCTGACGGATCTGAAGTCGGTGATGAAGGGGGCGGGGGATGATCTGCCCCGGGTGACCCGGACGGAGGTGCTCGACGCGCGCGCGACCCTCAAGGAGAAAGTCCACATCGCTCGGGAGGTCCACGAGGCCCTGGTCGACATCGCCGAGGCGACCCGGAGCAACGAGCGGGCGGTCCAGGGGGTCTCCACTCGCGCGTTGGTGCTGATGCTGCCGGCCCTCCAGGCCCGCGCCCTGTCACAGGGAAGGGACTACGTCAGCGCCGATGATATCGAGGCGCTCGCAGCCAATGTCTTCGCCCATCGCCTGGAGCTCGCTCCGGGGAGCGGGACGGCCGAGGATGTGGTCGCGGAGTGCTGCTCCCGCGCCCTCGAGTCCCTGTCGCGGAAGACGCTCCGCCGATGATCTTCGCCCTGCTCATCGCTCTGGTCGGGACGGCGACCGCCCAGGAGGCCACCTCGGCGGAGGCCCTGGAGAGCCTGCGCGCTTCCAAGCGGCTGACGGCCAGGCGGCTAGCGGAGGAGGTGCTCTCGGCCAACCCGGACGACTTCGTGGCCGAGTATGTGGTCGCAGAGGTCTACTGGAAGGAGGATGGGAATCTCCCCAGGGCGCTCTATCACTTCAAGCGAGCAGACAAGCTGTTCACCCGGGACGAGGGGGTGCTCCCAGAGGAATCCTGGCGCACCCACTGGTATGTGCTTCGCGGGCTCGCTTTCGTCGCTGAGAGCATGGAGAACCCGGGTCTCTTCCTGGAGACCGTAGAGCGTTACAACGGGCTCTACAACCCGGACCTCGTCGGCGAGACGGGCTGGGTGCTGATGAAGGAGGAGCGCTTCGCCGAGTCCAGGCAGGTCGCCGAGCAGGCGCTCGCCTCCGAGGATCAGTGGCAGAAGACGCTGGGGTACAATGTGCTCTGTGCGCTGGAGGCCAAGCGCCGCGACCGAGCGGCTTCGGTCACAGCTTGTATGGCGAGCCTGGAGTACGGTCGGCAGACCCAGAGCGATGTGGTGGTCGATGCATACAATGCGAGCACGTCGACGCTGGCGGCGCTGGACTTCGAGCGCACCGAGGAGCTGCTGAAGGAGTCCACCCGCGGGTCCCCAGGCCAGGCGACCAGCCCGTGGATGGGGCTCGCCGGGCTGTACCTCGCAGAGGGCCGTGGAGCCGAGGCGGTCGGGGCCATCCGGCAGATGCAGGCCTGGCGCCACGCCCAGGATCCGCCCAGCCGTGCGCAGTCCCGGGCCAGCGCGGACGCAGCGCTGGCCATGGTGCTCCTGGTGGCGGGGGAGAGCGACAAGGGGCTCGAGGTCATCGAGCGGGCGCTCACCCATCCCGACCGGAGGGCGACGACGACCAGCTCTGGGGCGGCGACCCTGGCAGCGAACACGCTCATTCGCTTCGACCTTCGCGCGCTCTCGATGGAGCGTGCCGATGAAGCCGCGGCCATGGACGGGATACTCTCGCGCATGGGGCACTGGGCGGGGTCATGGCTCCCCGATCCCGCGGTCTGGGACGACACCACGACCCTCGGGGGAATCCTCTCGGATGGGGATCTGCTGGCCCGCTCGCTGTCTCCTTATGAAGACGATGGCATGATCCTGGCGCCCTGGATGACGGGGGATCTGGTGCACATCCTGGGGCCAGGAGTGGTGCAGGCGGGTATCGATCGGGGCAGGGAACGAGACGCCTATCCCGGCTTGCAGGCCTACTACGATGGTCTCGAAGCCGAGGTGGCGTGGGCTCGTGGCGACAGCCGCGCGGTCGATCTGGCGGAGCGAGCCCTGGCGGATCTACCCAAGCAGGAGGTGCTGTTGCGGGGCCGGATCGCGGCGGTGGGTGCGGCACAGGCCTGGCAGGACGGCGATCCGCGGGCCTATGGGCTGTACGAGCGCGCGATGCAGCTCGATCCCTCGGCGCTCCGGCGGCTGGGCCTGGCGCTGCCGGCGACGGTGAGCTCGGGTGGGACAGAAGTAGACCAGGCTGCGGCCGCGATGCTGCGCCGATCTCCGAGAATTCGGAAGGATGCGGCGGGCTTCACTGTGGTGGTCAGCGGCGCTCAGGTGTGCGTGAGCTCACCGATGGGCTCGAGGCTCGGGTGTTACCGCGGCCAGGCCCAGGGAGAGGTAGAGGAACGCGCTCGCTCTGCGGTTCAGGCCTTCCATGACGGGGCTTTCGCGCTCCCGCTCGGCCTATCCCTGGTCGATATGCGCTCCCTCGACGGGACCACCCGGCTCGCCGAGGAGGACCGCAGAAAGGCCCTGGATACCGTGCTCGAGGCGCTCTGATCGCTCTGCTATACTGGGTGCTGAACGGGGTGTTCCCGATCCGGAGGCCTGTGCGCGCACCGCACCCCATTCCCAGCTTCTTGGCTCTCGGCGCGGTGTTGGTCGGTTGCCCGCAGCAAGCCCCGATCGCAGTGGTTCCCGAGGTCTGCGAGGCCGAGACCTCGGCCCACGGAGAGTCGACGGTGGTGGACCGCGACCTGGAGGACATCCTGGCTTCGGGGCGGCTAGTGGTCGCGCTGGCTCCCGATCCTACGTCGTGGTTCTTGGAGAGTCGGCGGCTGCGTGGCTTCGAGCACGACTTGATCGTCGACTACGCGCGGTCCAAGGGGCTCGCCGTAGAGCTCGAACCGGTCGCCTCGGTGTCGGAGAGGCTCACGGGGCTCTCGAATGGGCGCTTCGATCTGGTAGCGGGCAGGCTCGGTGCGCTCGGCGGGGTCCGCAGTGTGGGGCTGGTGAGCACGGAGCGGCTTGTGCTTCAGAGCGCGGACACCGCTCCCGATGACCGGGTCTTCGAGCTGTCGGATCTGCTGGGTCGGCGGGTGTCGGTGGTGGAGGGCGCAGGCCACGAGGTGTCGCTCGAGGGCTTGGGTTTTGGCGTCGATGTGTTGCCCGATGCCGTGCTGCTGGAGGACGCCGCGGCAGACCTGCTACCGGGAGAGATCTTGGTGGCACGAGCGGATCTGGCCGGGCATCTGGACGCGGAGAAGCTGGTGTTCGGGCCCATGCTGCCGGGCTCGGTATCGGTCAGCGCTGCTGCCTGTGCAGACTGCGTAGCGCTGCAGCTCTCCTTCGAGAACTGGTTGGCGGCCAACCCCCGCAAGCTCGACAAGGCGCGGTCGCGGTACCTGGACCGGCGGGCCGAGGTCCGGGGCGGGAGCCTGTCCCGCTACGACAAGCTCTTCCGGGCTCAGGCGGGGCGTGTGGGCTGGAGCTGGACCTTGCTCGCCGCTCAGGCCTGGCAGGAGTCGAGGTACCGGCCCCTGGCGCGGTCTCCGGTCGGGGCGGTCGGGCTGATGCAGATCATGCCCGCCACGGCAGAAGAACTCGGCATCGACGACCCGACGGACCCGGCCCAGTCCGTGCGCGGAGCGGTCGACTATCTGCGCCGTCTCGATCGATACTACCGGTCGGAGATCCCGGACTCCGACGCCAGGGTCCCCTTTGTGCTCGCGGCCTACAATGCGGGCATGGGCCATGTCGATGACGCCAGGCGGCTGGCCGCGCAGGGCGGGGGGGATGACGAGCGCTGGGAAGAGGTGGCGCCGTGGATGCTCGCGCTGTCCGAGAGGGAGTGGAATCGGCACCCGGTGGTTCGCAATGGCTACTGCCGTGGCCGGGAGCCGGTGGACTATGTGGCCCGCGTGATGCGCCGAGGGGCAGCCTATGATGCGCTGCTGGAAGGTCGCGGGACTCGCTGACATCGGGTGTTTGGGGCCACCGCCACCGCGATGCCATTCTTTTCCATAGCCGTACAGAGTATCTCCAACCGTGTGGAGGAACAGATGCGGGTCGACTTCGAATCGCTGGCTCTCAAGAGCCACGATCTGCTGTGCCTCGCGGACGCGGGTGGGCACCTGCGATGGGTGAATCCACGCTGGGCGACGGTGACCGGTTGGTCGGACGAGGAGCTGCTCGGTTCGCAGATCACCCGCTTTGTTCATCCCGATGACCGAGCTCCCCTCGACGCGAGCTTTGCGAACAGCTCGAACTCCGGCGTCGAGGTCCGGCTACGCTTCCGTCGCAAGGATGGGGCCCAGGTCTGGCTGGAGTGGGCTGCACAGCCCTACGAGGGCGGGGTCTACGCGACGGTCCGCGACATCACCGACCGGGTCGAGACCGAGCGCGAGGTCCAGGAGCATCTGCGGATGTGGGATCTCGCTGCGGGTGCGGCCGATATCGGCTTCTTCCACTACGAGGTCGCCCGGAACCGGCTGCGCTGGTCGCCGGAGATCTACACCATCCATGGGCTCGACCCCGCCGACTATGAGCCGCGATACCCAGACTCTCTCGACGCCTACCACCCCGATGATCGGCTGCTGGTCCGCGCGCAGTGGGAGAGGGCGCTGAATCGTTGCGAGTCGTTCCGTTACGCTCACCGAATCGTGCGTCCCGATGGCGAGGTCCGGCATGTGGTCGTGCACGGGGACTGCGCGCGCGCCTCGGGCCGGCCGAGTGTCTTCGGTGTGGTACGCGACGTCACCTCGGACGAGTCGATGCGAGCCATGCACGATTTCTTCTACGCGGTGTCACACGACCTCAGCGAGCCGGTGCGTACCATCCGCTCCTTCGCGAATATCGTGAGCACAGACAAGTCGGATGGCTTGGACGAGGAGGGGATTCGCTACCTCGGATATATCGAGGATGGAGCGGATCGCATGGGGCAGCTGATCGCTGCGGTGCTCCGCTACACCAAGACCGGCGCGCGGCTCCCGGTGACGGTCATCGATCCGGTCGTCGTCGCAAACGAGGCCCTCGCAGACCTCTCCGCTGCGGTCGAGGAGTCGGGAGCGACCATCGAGATCGGGCCACTGGCGCGGTGTCTCGCCAATCCCGTCCGGCTTCGGCAGGTGTTCGCGAATCTGTTCACCAATGCGCTCAAGTTCGTGCGCCCCGGAGAGAAACCCCACATCGTCGTGAGCGGCTCGACCGAGGGCGCGGATGTGTTCATCCAGGTCACCGATCGGGGCACCGGGGTCCCCGCTTCCCAGCGCGAGGAGGTGTTCCGGGTGTTCAAGCGACTCGTCCGCCGGGACGAATCCTCCGGCTCGGGAATGGGCCTGGCCATCGTGAAGCGCAGCATGGAGCAGTTCGCCGGGGATGTGTGGCTGACCGAGAACCCCGACGGGCCGGGAACGGTGGTGAATCTTCGCCTGCCCGCATCGCCGGAGTCTGGGTCGGAGTCCTGCGACGGGTGCTGCTCCGAGGCACCGGACTGCTGAGTTGCGCGAATGCGCGACGAGCAGGCCCCGTGGGTGATGGGTAGATGATGAGGGATGGCGAGAGCCACTACGAACGGGAATTCCTCCGCTGCGATCTCTCCGGAGAGCCGCTGCGGGGGGCCGAGTTCGAAGGCGTGGTCTTTCGCGACGGTCAGCTCGCCGGAGCGAAGTTCCTGGGGTGTCACTTCACCACCTGCCGATTCGTGGACTGCGATCTGAACGCGTTGGACCTGACGGGAAGCACGCTCAACGGCGTTCAGTTCGAGCGCTGCCGGCTGCTCGGCGTGGACTTCAGCGCGGCCAATCCGGTGCTCCTCGATCTGGGGTTTCGGGACTGCCTACTGGACTACAGCGACTTCCAGCGGCTGGTCCTTAGAGGCACTCAGTTCATCGACTGTCGGATGCGGGAGGTCGAGCTGTCCCACACCAAGCTCGACCGGGCCGTGTTCAGCGGCAGCGATCTCGAGGGGGCTGTCTTGGGTAGAGCGGTGCTCTCGCAGACCGATTTCCGCGGCGCCCAGAACGTCAGCTTCGATCCGTTGACGGTGAAGCTGGGACGCACCCGGATCGATCTGGAGACCTTGCTCGCGGTCGGAGAGCGGCTCGGCCTGAAGACCGACCTGAGCTGAGCTGCTGCGGGGCCACAGTGAGCTCACCCGATCGGTGTTCCAATCCAGTCTGCGTGAGCCCCCTGGGCATCGGGACAGGCCCGAGCCATCACGACCTCCAGAGGATGTGTGGCGACCAGCACCTGCCCGCAGACTGGGGCCGACATTCGGTCCATCCGGAAGGTTCGAGGTGCGTCTTTATCTAGGTCCCAAGCGACGATGTACCAACAAGGTGCGTTGAGAACCAGGGCGATGCACTCCACGCGCCGCGAGGTGGGTACGCCGATCCAGTCGGTGTAGTCGAAGGCCAGGACCCGACCCCCCGTGAAGCAACGCTCGAAGACGGCCAACAGCCGATCGTCGATCGGGCCCAGTGATAGCTTCGTGCGGTCACTCGCTGGCTTGCCGATCAGGACCCGACGTTGCAGCCGATTCATCGCCCGTTGCCGTTCGGAGGACAGGGCTCTTCGTGCGCGGTCCAGTGCAGCCTCTGCGCTCTTGGCGAACGGCATATGCGGCGTGGCCTTGAGGACGGCGACCGACAGGGTGAGACCGATGATCTCATTGACCTCGAAGTGCACGGCGCGCGGCCGACTGTCCGGCGCGATGCGCACCCCCCCACCGGGGCCAGGCGTGGCATCGATCGCGTGACCCGCCTCACGAAGCGCGGAGATATCGCGGTACGCGGTGCGCTCGGACACCCCGAGCTTCTGGGCCACAGCAGGAACGGTGGTTGCTCCGCGATGGAGCAGGTTGAGCAGCCGATCTCGGCGTGTAGCGGTGTTCATGATCTCATCTTGGTCCTGGACCCTGACAGGTTCTGTCAGTAATACGAGGTGCGCAGGCAGGCCCCTGACAGGATCTGTCAGGGTTTCGGGTGAGAACCTCCCTGGCCGCCGACGGCCAAGAGGACTTCAGTTCATGATCACGCTCTACCACCACCCGTTCTCCCGCGCCGCAACGGTCGTCTGGATGCTCGAAGAGCTCGGCCTCGAAGAGGGCACCGGCTACGAGCTCGCCTTCGTCGACCTGAAGAAGCTCGACCAGCGTTCGGACGCGTACCGGACTCTCAACCCCATGGGCAAGCTCCCGACCCTCGTCGACGGGGATGCTCTCGTCACCGAGACCGCTGCGGTGGGTCTGTATCTCGCAGACCGCTACAGCCCAGGCAACCTGGCACCCGCCCTCGACGACCCCGCTCGGGCCGCCTACCTCCGCTGGATCTTGTTCGGACCCAGCGTCATCGAACCCGCAGCTGCCACCCAAGCCGGGGGGTGGGAGGTCAACGCGGGGTCGGTGGGCTGGGGCAGCTGGGAGACCATGCTCGCCTCCACGCGGTCAGCGATCGGCGAGGGTCCGTGGGTGCTGGGCGAGCGCTTCACGATGGCGGATGTGTGCTTCGGCGCGACGCTGCGCTTCTTGGTGCAGTTCAAGATGCTGCCCGAGGAGCCTCTCTTCCTGGACTATATCGAGCGATTGAACGCCCGGCCCGCTGCCCTGCGCGCGGCCAGCATCAACCAGCGCGTCGTCGCAGAGCAGGGGTTGGGCGGGTAGATCTGCGCAGCGCTGCGGGCGGACCCCTGAGCGCTTGGACAGCCTCTTGCGGTGAAGCCCCTGAACATCTGAAGACGCTCAGGGGCCCGTTCTGAATGGTCGGGGTGGGCGAATGACTATCGAACTTTCTGGGTCGATCCGGGGCCCGGTTGGCCTGGTACCGAGACCAACCTCCAAGACATCGAGAGCATCCTCGGCTGGGAGCCGTAATCATCCAGTGGGGTGAACCAGAAGATGTAATGATTCTGTGGCCCAGACAAATGCCATGCGAACGGCTGAAGTCATAATAAAATTCTGAACATGTATCCAGATTCTAATGATATCGTGGTGCCGATAACTCTCCTGGAGCCAAGAGCTTGCCCCGTGAAGATCATTGGACCGCACCGTTCTCTCTCCCCGAACAAGACTGCAGACCTGCAGGGTACGCCTGGCTCGTACGGAAGTATCAGCTCGACGTTCTTCCGCATTGGCGATGGACATTCATCGCCAATCGACACGTTCACCGAGAGATGGAGCGGAATGGAGCGGCCATCCGCCTGCTGCCTCCCCCCCGGTGGCCGGGCTCCGCAGATCTGGAGCATCTACTCTTTGCGCTCCGAACCGACGGCGTCAGCCTCCCGATTCTCCGAGCCCTGTTCCAGGTCATCGATCTCGACGAACTTGGGCGTCAAGTCACAGCCGAGGTCGGCCGAACGCCGACGGGTGCCTATGCCAGGAGAGCGTGGTTCCTTTACGAACAGCTCACCGGTCGTCGCCTCCCCCTTCAAGATGTTCACCAGGGCAACTACGTTCCACTGTTGGACCCGACGGTCCACGTCACAGGTTCCATCCACAAGCACCGGCGCCAGCGCATTGATGTGAACACGCTTGGGCCCCTGTCGTTCGCACCCGTCGTTCGATGGACCCCTGCTCTGCGAGCGGTCTCGGGCGCCGATTTGACCGCTCGCATCGAAGACGTGGTCTCTGGATATGATGACAACACCGTTCGCCGAGCCATCTCCTACCTATACACGCGGGAGACTATGGCGAGCTACGAGATTGAGAGGGAGCGTCCTCCTCGTACCCGGGCCGAGCGCTTTGTTGCGCTCCTCAGAGAGGCCCCCACACTCTCGGACCTCGGTCACGACAGCCTCGTAGGCCTGCAGAACGCTATCGTCGACCCGCGGTTCGCAGACCGGAGCTGGCGGCAGGAGCAGAACTATGTCGGGGAGTCTCTAGACCTCGCCAGGCAGAGAGTCCACTTCGTGTGCCCCAAGCCCGAGGACCTTCCAGAGCTGATGGAAGGCTACATGGCGATGGCCAATCGCCTCATTCGAAGCCAAGCCCTGGACCCTGTCCTAGCCACCGCCATCCTCTCCTTCAGCTTCGTCCTCCTCCATCCCTTCACGGACGGCAACGGCCGTCTCCATCGCTGGTTAATCCACTGGGGATTGTCGAGGAGCGGCATCACGCCTGGCGAGATCATCATTCCGGTTTCAGCGGTGATGTTGTCGCACCGTCGCGAATACGACGAAGCGCTCGAGTCCTACTCGCGCCCGCTGATGCCTCGAGTGTCCTACGACCTCGACGCAGACGGACGAATGATCGTTCGCGGCGAAACCGCGGACCTCTATCGCCACCCCGATGTCACCCGAATGGCCGAGGGACTGTGGGCGTGGCTCAAGATTGCAGTCGAAAGGGATCTTCCCGACCAGCTCAGATTCCTGATGGGCCTCGACCAAGCCCGCCACGCCATTCAGGAGATCGTTGACATGCCCGATCGTCTCATCGTGTTGTTCATCAAGGTCTGCCACGGGAACGGTGGACACCTCTCGCGCCGCAAGCGCGAGAGGCACTTCGACATGCTCACAGATGACGAGGTCGCAGACATGGAACACGCGGTGCAGCAGTACCTGCTCAACGAGGGTGAGTGAGCAGCCCCTCCTACCTCCCAAGCTCCATCGCTCGAATCAACGCCACGAGTAGACCGTGGCGTGCACCACAAGGCCGACCCCGAGTTCGAACCGTTTGGAAATGTCCTCGCGCTATCGAACTAGAAAGGCCCGCCGGAACAACGTTATCGGCGGGCCTCTAGAATGGTCGGGGTGGGCGAATGATTATCGAACTTTTTGGGTGGATCCCGGCGTTGGTTGGTCGGCGGTCGAGGTGGCAGGGCTGCTCACCGAGGCCGGGACTTGAAGTTCGACGACTTGGCTGGGGCTGCTGAATTCCGCAGCCACGCCGACACTCAACCGCTACCGGTCAAAGGTGGGTTGGAGCCAGCCGTCTGGAGCCCGCTCAGGAAGAGTGTCACCATCGACTCCACATACCTGTCGATTGCAACCGGCTCATCTCGAGTCGGTTCGAGGTGGTCCAAGAACGCCCGAACATGCGCAACCGCCAACAGCGCGATCGCTGTTGTTCTGGCGTCGGGAACCCGAAGCAGGCCTGTCGCAACGTTCCAGCCAAGCAGTGTTCGTGTCGACGAAGCTAGCTCCCGTAGGAAGTCAAGTCGGGGGTGACGCCAGGTTGGTTGTGTCCGTTCTCCGCACGAAACCGTCACTGAGACCGGAAGGGCACAGTTGTGGCTTGGTGCGGCGGGAGGGTGCGCATCGAGCGTCCCGTGCGGTCGCCGGTCGGGCAGGCCGAAGCTCCGTGATTCATCGTTGGATGTCCGCGTACGGCATCGAATCAGCTTCGTCGGGCGTTTGGACCGAGACGGCTTCCGCCGGGGCCTTCATCACTAGGGCGGGACCTCGAGTGGGCCGGAGCTAGGGTTCGGAAGTACCCCGTCGGAACACCGTGGATGCGCTGGAGGAGTCGACCTACATGGCGCACCTCCGTGTAGCAAAGGCCTTGCTCATGACGACACCGCCAGGCGGCGCACGTCGTACAACTTCGAGGCGTCGAAGCGGTGGCCGCGAGCGACGTGCCACAGCGCCATCACCAGCTTCCGCATGATCGCGACGATGGCCTTGGTCTTTGCCTTGCCGCCTTCACGAGCGACCTTCTTGGCGTACCAGGCGCGCACGATCGGGTCGTCCTTGACCTTCCGAAGCGCAGCCAGGAACAGGAACATCCTGGCGGTTCCCGAGCCTCGCTTGGTGATGTGCAGCTGCCCCTTCTTCTTGCCGCTGCTGTGCTCGCGCAGGTTCAGGCCCAGCGCCTTCACGTAGGACTGGGGCGAGTCGTATCGCTTCGGGTCGCCGGCGGAGGCCACGAGCACTGCGGCCGTTGTCTTGCCCACCGTCGCCTGGAGCTCGCGCGTCGAGCCCTCCGCCACCGCCAGCTCCTCCACATGCCGACGAGCCGCCTTCAGCGCCTGCTGGTTGCGCCGGGCCTCCGTGGCAAGCGCAGACAGCAACGAGACCTCCTCGTCGATCTGCGGCATGCCTGCGGTCCGAGCCGCACTCGCGACCACGGCCGCGATCTTGTCGGCCGACAGTCTCGATCGCCCGATGGACCGCATCTTGTCACGCGCCACGTCCGGGTTTGCTGCGACCGCGGCCGGGCCGCCGTACGCCTTGAGCAGCTCGAGCAGGGTTGCCGAGTCGAGATCCAGCCACCGGGTCAGCTCTGGCCAATGCCGCGCCAGCAAGCCCTCCAGGCGGTTCCGGTTCTGTCGAAACTGCTTGTGGTGAACCTCGAGCATGCGCAACGCGGCCGCCAGTTGCCGCTCGCGATCCGACTTCAGCGGCCAAGGTTCGCTCGCGGAGTCGAAGTGCAGCTTCGCCACGATCGCCGCGTCCTTGGCGTCGTGCTTGCTCGGGACTCCGTCATAGACCTCCGCCATGTCGTGGGTCTTCTTCGGACTGACGCGAAACACCTCGAAGTTCCGCCGCAGGAACTGCCAACGCAGCGCATCGCCATACACGCCGCTGGGCTCCATCGCGACCTCCACATCGGAGGCCTGCTCGCGCAGTGCCTCCGCCAGGTCCAGCAGCACCTCCGTCTCAACAGGGTGAGACCACCGAACCGTGCACAGCACGGCCTGGCCCTCATCCATCACCGCCGCAACCATCGCCTCCTTGGCCACGTCCACACCGATGGTCACGCGCTGATCGCGCACCTCCTCAGCCAGCTCATCGACATGCACTCGCTTGACAGCGGTCGTCTGATATCTACGCTTCTTACCCATGGGGGGAGCCTCTCGGTTTCAAGATTTCCAAAGCCGCTCATGCGGCTTCTTTCATCTTGAGGCGCCCCCCATCTCTACAGCTGACTAGGCGGTGCACGGAGACCGCCCGAGGAAGATCAGCCGAACTGAAGCCCACTGATGCGCTTCCCGAAGACCTTGCCGTTGTACGGCACCGTGCCGGAGTCCTCCCCCGCTGCGCCGGCCACCACCATCAGCGGAATCAGGTGCTCCTCGCGAGGATGGACACGTCGCGCCGCAGGGGCGACGTGTCCGTGCAGCCAGGCTGCGCATTCCGCTCGGGCTCCGGAAGCACCGCCGTCTCTCGGAGCCAGGCGTCGAAGGTCTCGTCTCGGCGTCGGCGTTGGCAGCTGCCGAGTTGAATACTCGCATGTTGTGATAGCTCATGCCGCTGCCGATGATGAAGACGCCCTCACTGCGCAGGGGGCCAGGGCGCGGCCCATGGCCAGGTGCTCTTCGGGATTCAGTCCCACCTTGAGCGAGAGCTGAGCCGTGGGGATGTCTGCGTCGGGGAACGCGCGTCCCGGGACGTCTGAGGGGTCGGCATCGTGTTGTTCTCCGGTGACTCGACGTAGGAAGAGGCAGCCATGCCGGCCACTGTCATCGAGGCGGCCGCTGCAGCGCCGCCAATCAGGGTCTCTCGGCGTGTCCACCGCGGACATCTGTTGTTTGGTCAGTGGTCACACCAACACCTCATAGAGCATCATCCCCAGTCCGATACCTCCGACGCCCCAAATGGCTGAACGGAGTCCTGGAACACCGGCGAGGTAGGCAGGGACATACAGCGCCCGCGCGAAGAAGAACACCATCGCGCCAGTCTGCGCCAGTGGCTCGGACTCCTCACCACGGATCATGATCAGCATGGAGAGGATGATGAATACGGGCATGGCTTCGTACATGTTGTTCAGCGCCCGCTTCGCCCGCTCCGCATAGACCGGGAGTGGAGGCGCATCATCCCGAGGACCCAACGACTCGCGCAGTCTTTGCTTCGGATCGTCTGCGTCGTACAGCATGAGCCAGGCCGGCAGCAACGTCTGGGCGACGAACACGCCCAGAACGGCGAGAATCCATGTCGTCATGCCCGCTTCCTTCCGACGGAGCCAATCCACGAACCGTACTCGTCGAGAAGAGCCAGGAACTTCGCCTCCCCATCATCGACCGTGGACTGCTTCACGCTCGGGTGGGCCGCCAGGGCATCCCACCAAGCGGCGATCTTCGGGAGACCCGAGAACAGCGACAGCTGTCCCGCATGATCACACCAGACCAGCCGCTGGAGGAGTGGCGCGGCGGCTGCATCGATGAGGCGAAAGTCCTCTCCCGCAAAGAACGGACCCCCAATGGCGTCTTCGAGACGGTGCAGCTTGACCTGCATGGCTTCTACCACTTTCCTCGCGGTCGCTTCATCGGTAGCGGACTGCAACGTCCAGGCCTCGGTTCCGAGCACCGTTGAGATGAACTCGATCCAGGAGCGATGCCTCGCCTTTTCCAGCGGATCGCCGGGATGCAGCGGGGGGGCAACCACCTCGTCGAGATACTCGTTGATGACCGAAGACTCGAAGATCACCGTGTCATCGACCATCAACACCGGCACTTTCCCGAATGGCGAGATGTCGACGAACCAATCAGGCTTGTTGCGGAGATCGATGTGGCGCAGTTCGTAGGCGGCCCCCTTCTCCTCGAGCGCGATGACCGAGCGCTGCACGTACGGGCACAGCTCAAAAGAAACCAGGGTGTAACCCGGCATATCATCTCCATTTATTGTAGTTTCGTTGCACTCAGACACGCACGCTGGACCAGCGACCCCGGTGCCAGATCGTCGCAAAGGCACCTGCCTGCGCCCCCCGCTGGAGCAGCTGCACGACCCAGATCCCGACCAGGCCATGCCCCAGCCATGGCCCGACCAAGAAGGCCGCAGGCAGGAAGAGGCCCCACTGCAGAGAGATGGATACCCCCATGACCGTGCGCGCATCTCCCGCGCCGAGCAGCGCGTTCAGCAGCACCAGCCCGACCGCGTCGAGCACGATCGAGCCGCCGACGATCTGCAGCGGCAGCCGTGCAGCTTCTATGGTGCCGACATCGGATGTGAACACTCCCAGCAGCACCTCGGGGGCGAGCAGCATGGGAAGACCCAGCGGCACCATCCCCGCGACCGCCACAGCCACGACGTCCCAAGCCCACTGGTGCGCGTCCTCAGCATCGCCCCGCCCAAGGGCCTGTCCCACGAGTGAAGCCGCCGCCATGCCCAGGCCGAGGCCCGGTAGCATGGTCACCATGGTCAGGTTGACCAGGACGTTGGCCGCGGCCAACTGGGTGGTTCCCAGCCGCCCGATGATCCAGAAGAGCGTGAGGAAGCCAGCCGCCATGAAGAGCTGCTGCAGACCTGCCGGCACCGAGAGCCGAACCATCGTGTGAACTGTCGACCATGAGGGTAGACGGTGCCCGAAGCCCGCGTCTCGCGCGTGCCGCCAGCCCAACATTACGTAGGTCGCGGACCCGACATAGGTCGCGACGATCGTGCCGACGGCAGCGCCCGTGGTGCCAAGCTCCGGGAAGCCCAGCTTTCCGAAGATGAGCAGGTAGTTCAGCACGATGTTTACCCCGTGCATCACCAACAACGTCCTCAGATAGAGCCCTGATCGGCTCACGCCGTTGAAGTAGCCGCGAAAGGCGAAGTTCATGCCGACGGATGCCATCCCCACCAGCCGGACCTGGAGGTAGGGGACGCCCTGCTCGATGACCTGAGGGTCGGAGTGGAGGATGGGGAACAGCTTCGGCGTGAGGGCGAACAGCAGGATCGACAACGGCAACGCGAGGCACAGCGCGACCAAGAGTCCGCCATTGAGGGGCACGGCCATATCCACGGTCTTCCCCTCGCCCAGACGCCGTGCAGCCATGGCCTGCACTCCGGATGACAGACCCATGATGAACGCCACCGAGACGAAGCTCGCGATGCTGCCGATCCCCACCGCGGCCAACGCATCGGGACCCAAACGGCCGACCATGGCGGTGTCCACCAAGTTCAGCACGTTCTGTGACGCCATTCCACCGACAATCGGCAGGGCGAGCGCCAAGATGATGCTCAGGCGATCGCGGCTCACCCGATCGAATGGGTCGGTACATGCGGGTTCACCACAGCTGACGACGTCTGTCAGCGGTGGCTTCCCATACGCGCCGGTCAGCTTGAGCATCGGGGTATGCACCCGACAACCAGTGACCAGGGTGATCGCTCATCCAGTCAATGTCGAGTTCGATCTGCTCTCCGCGCGCGTTATCGAGCACGAACGAGGGCGCGGTGGCCCCTGTGGTGACCGTGACCACGTCTGGATCCAGGCGGGCTGGGCTCAAGGCTCACCCCCGACCGCTGATGGGCGCCCCGCGTAGGCGCCCCCAGGCCACGAACGCGGTCATCGCGCCGATCACGATCACCACAGGAATCGCCTCCAGCTCGCCTCGCATGGCGTGGAACGGGATGGCCAGCAGCATCACCAGCGTCAAGCCTACGCCCGCGAGGCCGGTGAGCTTTGGCTGGATACGGGTCGCTGCCGGGAGGATCATTCCGATCCCGCCAAGCAGCTCGGAAATGCCCACAAAGCGAACCAGACCCGGCATCTCCCCAGCCCACGGCAAGGCCTCGGCGAGGTCCGGGATCGCACCGAAAGTCTTCCACGCGCCGACACCGGTGAACATCAGCGCCATGAGGGCTTGCACCACCCACAGGCCCACATTCAGCGCCTTTGAAGGTGTCTTGTTGTCGTCTACCATCTAAGACTCCTGCTGGTCTCGTGGAGTCGTGAGCACGTTTCGATGACGAGTGATGAAGGACGCGACGCTCTCTGGAGCGCGCCCGGAGAGCTCTTGGACACTCTCAGTGGCAGGTCCGAACAGACCTCGTGCCATGCCCTCATCGAAAGACACCCACAGCTTCGCGACAGCCTCGGGCATCGCACCGCTCTGGACCATTCCGTCCACTAGGGCGGCGGGCTCCAATGCGATGTGGTGTACAGGCTTGCCGCTGACCTCACTCGCCAACACGGCAAGATCTGCGTAGGTCAACACCTCGGGACCCGTGACCTCGAGGGTACGCTGTCCCCCGAACGAAGACGCGAGTGCCGATGCCGCGGCTCGAGCACAGTCCTCGCGAGTAATGTAGGCGGCGCCCTGGTCTCCGGCGGCCGCGAACAGCTGGCCGGTGGCGATGGCCTGCGGAAGGCTCATCAACAGCAGGTCGGTGTACAGGTTGTTGCGAAGGATGGTGAAACCCAGACCACTCTCATAGAGTGCGGCCTCAGTGCCCACATGGTCGCCCGCGATCAAGACCGGTGAGTCCGCGATGGCGTGGCTGAGCGATGTGTAGACGATGTGCTGCACGCCGGCCCGTTTGGCGGCATCGATGGCGCGCACATGCTGTTCCATGCGGTGCCCTGGGCGATCCAGCGCATCCGTACTGATGAGCAGCATCCGTGTGGCGCCAGCGAACGCCCGGTCCATCGATGCCGGGTCATCGAAGTCGGCAGCACGAACCTGGACGCCGTCGCGCACCTCGAGCTTGCCGGGGCTGCGAGTGGTCGCGATGATGTCACCCGCTCCTGTTTCGACGAGGAGATCTACCACGCGCTGACCGAGATGGCCGGAGGCACCCGTGACGAGCAAGGTGGGCGATGCGGCGGGGCTCATGGGGTGCCCTCTGCAGGCAGCTTCTTGTGGGAGCCGTCACAAAAGGGCGCGTTGCCGGTGTGCTTGCACTGGCACAGCGCCACCTTCTTCTTCTCCTCCAGCTCCAGAACGTGCGGGGTGAAGTCCGTGCCCTGGTGCGAACCATCGCAGAAGGGCTGATTGCTGGACCGACCACATGCGCACCAGTAGTACGTACCGGGATCGAGATCTAGCACGGCGGGGACTCGAGAGGCGATCACGGGATCAGACATAAGGGCTCCTGGTGTGCTGGCTGAATGCCGTGTCCAAGGTAGGTCGCTCATCCCATCATGTGAATAGACAGAATTATGATGGGCTCCATCGTAAAAGTAGATATCGACTCTCAGTCTTCTCGTGATCTCGCGCCAGCGAGGTGTGCAGCTTGCTCCACGTGCTCCCATGGCTGGCACCCCACGACACGCACGGGCCGAGGGCCCTGGCTGGGCACGGGGTCGCCCGGGTTCCAGCCCGATGGCAGGAGGGACCAGGTAGGGATCCCGGTCACCCCCCAGCGCTGGGCCTCCACTCGCCGCTGATGGAGCAGCTCGGGCACCGCGGGGTCATCTAGAAAGGCCACTGCCGCGCCCGAGTCCAGACCAGCCCGCTGCGCCAGCGTTGCAAGCACCGTCCGATCCTCGAGGTCCAGGCCGTGCGCCCAGTGGGCGTCCATCGCCAGCTCCCGCCACGCATCCAGCTTCCCTTGCCGACGCGCGAACTCCGAGATGGCGAGAGCGGGCTTGGTGCTGGGGGCGTGTGGACGAGGATCGAAGTGTACCCCCAAGCCCCTCGCCACCTCGGCCAGGCGTGCATTCATCGCGTCTACCTTGCCCTTGGGAAAGATGCGATCGATGTCGAGACCGCCTTCGGGGATCTCTGGGTGTAGCTCGAAGCCTCTCCACTCGAAGTCGATGGCGTACTTGGTGATCAACGGGATCAGGGCACCTCGCTCCGCGAGGTAGCACCAAGGTCATATGTAGTCCGAGAAGAAGAGCAGGCGCGTCACGAGACCTCCGCAAATTGCAAGTTAGCTGCCCTGAGCTATCTTGTGCATCGATAGATTCCCGATATCTCCAATCGGAAACCGAGATGGCACGATCATGAACAGCACAGCCCTTCACGCGCTCACCCTGGACCAGCTCAGGCTGCTGGTTGCCGTCTCGGACGAAGGAAGCTTCTCAGCGGCTGGACGCCGACTGCACCGGGCGCAGTCGGCGGTGAGCTACGGCATCGGAAACCTCGAGGAGTTGCTGGGTGTGCAGCTCTTCGAGCGAACAGGACGGCGTCCTCGGCTCACAAGGCCAGGCCACGCTTTGTTGTTGGAGGCACGCAAGGTGCTTGCCCAGGTAACTGAACTCCAAACACGGGCCGTGCAGATCTCTGGGAGTCTGGAGCCGGATGTGTCCGTGGTCGTTGACGCGATCTTCCCAGGAGATCTGCTCATCGAGCTCTGCCGCGGCTTCCAGGGTCGTTTCCCCTCCGTGCCCCTGCGCATCCACACCGAGGTGTTGAACGGCGTCGCCGAGTTGGTGCTGGATGGCACATGCCAGATCGGGCTCTCTGGCCCCATCGGCTCGGAGTCAGATCAGCTTCATCGCCGCTACCTTGCGCGCCTTGCCATGGTCCCGGTGGCAGCGTCGAGCCATCTCCTCGCAGCCATCCCCGGACCCATCTCGACAGTCTCTGTTCGCGAACATGTGCAGATCGTGATCAGCGAACGCGCCGCAAGCGTGGACAGCGAGGATCATGGGGTTCTCTCGGAGGTGACCTGGCGCGTCGCCGATGCGACGAACAAGCTCTCACTGATCTCGGCGGGCCTGGGCTGGGGCAACCTGCCCTTCGGCATGGTGGAGGCCGCGCTGGAGGCGGGCAAGCTGAAGCGGCTTGTGCTCGAAGAGCTTGGACCAGAACCCTTGATGGCGTCGCTGTACACCATCACGCGCCACGACACACCGCCCGGACCAGCGGGGCAGGGGCTGCTGGAGCACCTCCATGAGCTATGTCTCGGCGCCGGTTCACTTCGGTGTCCCGGTGGTACTGTGACGGAGCCCGCCGCATGATCGGGTCCAAGCGCCACCCGAGTTCGATACATTTTCCCAGAAGAGCTTAGCATCGAGCCCGGTCAGCTCGACCTGCTCTGACCTACGCTTTCCTTTCCTATTCCTGGGCATGAATCCTCCCGCCCCAGGGCTGGGACACTGCGCTCGGAGGTCCGTTTGATGAGGCCAGATCCCCTAACGCGTGAACGTGGTGATCAGTCCACGGTCGTCGGCACCGGCGACCTGATCGCTTGAGCTGCTATCCTGCCTCGACTCCGACCTCACCCAGTGCCCCAAGCGGAAAACTCGTTCGCATCCCAGGTTGCAGCTGGACCCAGTAGCTCACCACTCTAGCCCTGCCATCGAGTGACAGTCCATGTTCTGGCCCCCGCACGATTGCCTGTCCCATCGCGTGCTCCGCCCACCTCGCACCCTGGAGTGGCACCGTCAGCACGAGCTCACCCCGTTCGTTGCGGAGCCCCAGTTCACCCCAGGCTCCCAGCGGGATGGAAGCCCCCTCACCGTCGGGCAGCGCCAACGGGTAAACCTCGACCGATGGCCCCACAGCTGACGGGCGCTGGAACACCGGCTCCGTCATCAGTGAGTCCAAGATCTCGGCGAGAGGGGCGCCAATCATCTGCTCGATGGGATCGAAGCGGAAAGGGCCGAATCCGATCCTTGTCACAGGTAGGACGAGCCGGATTCGAATGTCTCCGTTGCTGCGCGCGTGCGCGGCCCCTTTCATTCCTCCACCTCAGCGTCGTCTGCCTGGGCTTCGGATTCCTCGTCTTGGACGTTCTCTGCTTCCTCGGACTCTGAAGCCGGCTTCTTCCTGACCTTTGCAAGTGCCCGCGCCAGTGCCGTTGGCTGATTTGGATCGAAGTCCTCGATGTGCTCGGGCTCCTCGTCGAGCTCGAACTCATCGATCTCGGACCCATCAACCTCGGGCTCCACCGCCTGGCCCTCCAGCGCCTCACCAACACCGTCCTCAATCTCCTCCAGGACCTCGAGCACCGCACCGAGCAACCGCTGCGTCCCAGCCTGGGCCACCAGGCTCAGGTACTGCAGATGGGCCAGTGCGAACGAGCGCTCGTCCTCAGTGAGCTCTGCCCAGTCGGCCATCGACTCGGCCAGGTCAGATTTGCGGCGCGGCTCGAAGGCCTCGCCATAGAAGCCCCTGGCCGCGACCAGGAACGGGGGGATGTCTTGACGCTTCCGCGCCTTCGGATCTCGGGGCATAGCTGCCTCCATGCTTGTGCGAACCGAGCGCCAATGAGCGCCCGCCGCGGGGTTGAAGAGAGAGTTGGAATCAGCCTGCGGTGGGCTGTGGTCCTGGTTCGGTTGGCTGCGACATCGCTTCTCGAGCGGCGCGCGCCTGCTCACCGGCGGCCTTGAGCATCTGGGCCAAGCCACCGAGGTTGGCGGGGTCCTGCATCAACACCTGCACGTCGGGGTCGTTGAGCGCAGCCATCAGATCCGGGCTGCTACCGAGCACACCGAGCACGTCGGCCATCTCGGGGTTCACGCCCTTGGCGGTCAGGAACGCCTTCGCCGCATCGCCCAGCTGGGACAGCGCCTCGCGGGCCAGCGCGTGTCGGGCTCCGTCGGCTCGCTCATCGGCCTGGCGCTCCTCGGTCATCTCAAGCTCGCGGAAGCGGTTCTCGAGAATAGAGCCGACCAGCTTGTCCACCTGACCGCGGCTCTCCGAGAGCTGGCGATGCAGGCGACCGAGCATCTGGTTGTTCACACCCTGGAGCTGCCCAACCGAGCCGAGCACAATGCGACCCCACTGCGCGTAGTAGTCGCCGAGCGCGTTCAAACCCTTGGTCGCGCCCATCGTCTCAGCCTGCTCGAAGGTCGGCGTCGGAATCACCGCGAGCTGTTGGCTGGGAGGCGGACACTGCAGCTCCGAGTCCTCGTTCTTGACGACGAAGGTGCCGGTGTGCAGCACCTTCATGCCCTTGGGACCGTAGACCCGCACGCGGTACCGCGCCCACTGCTCACCCACCGTGTTGTTCGCCGCGAGCTCTCGCAACCAACGACACGCGGCCTCAGTGATCTGCTCAAACGTCGGCTTGCCAAAGGCAGAGGCGGGCTGGACCGGAGGAGGTTCGTCCTCTTCGTCGGGCTCGCCGTACTCGTCCTCGAAGTCGAACGAGTCCTCCTCTTCTACTTCAACTTCCTCTTGGGGGATGTCCCAGGGGTCGTCGAGGTACGGCAGTGCCTCGCTCGGGGTCAGGTCGAAGCGCCCGAGGTTCTGTTCGTTCTTGCGGTCGGTTCGGTCCCACACCTGGACGTAGGCCGCAGCCTCATCCAAGCGCCGGATGCGCGCCTCTATCCGTTCGATTCCTTCGAATACGTTTCGCTCATGGGCCACGGGCCTCCTTCCGCTGTCGCACAAGAAGAATACGGCGCCAGATCCGACTCGACAAGCAGACATGTCTGCCCCCTGATCACCTGACAACCATGCTTTCGGCGCTTTCCCCACGGGGAAGCGTGGATCTCGATCAGTGGGGGAAGTGGCTCAAAACCGTCTCCCCGCAAAGCCTCGAACGGGGAGACGCGACTTCCCCAGAGCGCGGGGAAGTGTCTCCCCGGATCTGGGCCTCATGTCCCCACAAAGCGGGGAGACGGTAACGGTGGATGACTCGGATCTAGCGTGCTTATTCTGACCTCGAAGCCGGACACCGACATGCCGTCGGCACTTCACCCACCGGCGAGAGAGGCAACCCATGGCTGGAGACGGCTCCGCACTTCGGAAAGCAATCAAGGGCGACAAGGTCACCGACCGCCAGGCGCAAGGTGCCCTGTCGCAGGCGGTGGACAAGATCGCCAATCTCTCCAAGCGAGCCGCGCGCTCCAAGGAGGCGATGCTCGAGACCGGCACGATGGTCGTGCACACGGCAGAGACGCAGGGCAGCCTGTTCCTGTCGTCCCTCGCCGAGGGCTACTTCGGCGCGGACAAGATGAAGATCGGCAGCGTGGACCTCCGCGCTCCGGTGGGTCTGCTCGCACAAGGCTACGGCCTGTACGAGGCGATGTCGGGCAAGGCCGCGATGGGTGGACACGCTCTCGCACTCGGCAACGGCGTGATGGGCTCCTGGCTCGCATCCGTGGCTGTGAGCGCAGGCAAGACCCTGGCCGAGAAGCGCGGCGACACCCCACCGGAGGCACCCGGTCTGCCCGCACCCGTGATGGTGACGCCCAGCGCTGTCCAGGGCCTGCTGCCTCCACCCGACCCCTTCGCGCAGACCGATCTGCAGGGCCCGCTCCGTGAGGTGCTGCTCACTCCTGAGGGTGGCATCGAGGGCGACTTCGACGATGACGACTTCGAGGGTCCGCGGCGACGCATGGCACGCCGTCGCCAGCAGATGCAGGACGGCGAGCAGCCTGGTCGCGGACGTGGCCGAGGGCGCGGTCGAGGACGCCGCCGTCGCCAGCAGATGGAGGACGGCGAGGACGAACCCGGTCGCGGAGGCCGCCGCCGTCGCCGGATGCGTCGCCGAGGCCGTTTCATGCGCGCCAACCGCCCCGACGACGAGCCGCTCGAGCAAGAGCTCGACGACGAACTTGACCCCTACTTCGATGAAGACACCGACTGATCACCCCCTTTCACCTGGAGAACAACTCAATGGCACAGCTCACCCCACTCGGACACGCTCGCGTGTACCGCCACCCAGTCACCGGCGATCTCGTCGTGGACACCGACTCCCTCCGCCGCACGCACTTCGCGGGCGCCGATGACTTCGGTGGGTACGACGACGACTTCGAGGGCTACGACGACGACTTCGAGGGCTACGACGACGATGAGGACGACTTCGGCCTCTTCCACCGTGACCCCGAACGCAAGAAGCAGCGCCGCTCGCGCCGCATGGACCGCAAGCGCTCCCGCGTAGAGCGCAAGTACAAGCGCCGCTCTGACCGACTCGACCGCAAGTCGGACAAGTGGGGCCTGGACGACGAGGACGAGGACGACCACCCCAAGAAGGGGGGACCCAAAGGCTGGGGCATGACTGCGGTCGGTGGCACCGACACGCTCACCGCCGCCGGTGGGGCCTCGGTCCGGATCCGGCTGCAGCACGACTTCCGAGCAGACGACGTCACCTTCACCGGCTCTTCGGCTGGCGCCCTGGTGACTAGCATCTTCTTCGGCGACCGCGTCGTGTGGTCGGCTCCCGATGGCATCGACGTCACCGTGTTCGCATCGAACGGCTTCCTGCGCGGCCTGCTCAAGGGCCAGTCGCTCTCGGCCGGCCTGGACGTGACCATCAACGGCACCCTGCCCGACGCTGGCGTCTTCACCGCCACGCTGACCGGCAAGAAGCCCGTCCGCACCACCTGCTGATCTGGAGCGGACCGATGTTCGGCAATCCCACGACACTGTCGACGCGCTCGGACCAGCTCACGCTGCCGGGCACCGACGACGCCAGTAGGTTTCGTGACCTGCTGCTCGCCGAGGCCTACGAAGACACCTGGCGCATCGTTGAGGTGTTTAGCGGGTCGGGCGCACCGTTCGAGATCGAGCTGGCGTGGTCGGCGGGACAGGGAGTCGGGGCCAAGGCTCTGGTGTCGGTTCCGCAGGCCACGCGCATCGGAGTGTACGCCCGCAGTCTTCGGGTTCGAGCTCGCAACTTGAGCGACCACAACAACCCCGTCGGCGTGACCATCGCCGATGGCCAGGCCCAGACACACAACCAGTGGGAGGTCCGCGGTGAGGTCGCTCCTGATGCGCCCGTCATCGTGCAGATCCCACCCTTCGCCCGCTGTGCTCGTGTCGATCTGGCCGACCCGTCGCTGACCGCCTCTTCGGAGCTGTGGTTGGTCGACGGCGGCAGCATCCTCCGCGCTCGCGTCCCTCTCGACGCGCAGCCCCATCCCGGCGTGCTGGTCGGCGGAGCCCGCGAGGTTCACGTCGTGAGCACCGGCACCACCAACTTCCGTCTCGTCTTCGACCTGACCCTGTGAGAACCCCATGAGCCTCTTTCGACACGTCCGCCCGCTGCTCACCGTGAAGAGCGGCACCACCACCGATCAGGTCGGCCCCGTCTACGCGGTGCTGCCGTCGGACAGCGACGCCACGCCCGACTACGCGATGGAGCTCCGCCTGATGGTGCAGCTGCCCACGCCGCCTCCGGTGATCCGCGGTGTCCCGCTTCCGGTTCCGGACTGCGCCTGTCCAGTGCATCCCGCACCTGTCGTGTCGCCCCTGGTGGTGGCGCCGGTCGCGCTGGTTCCGCCCGTAGCCGCAGCGCCAGTGCCCATCGCGCTGCCTGGCCCCGAGGTTGGGTCGCTGATCATCCCTGCTCCAGTGGACGATGACGCACCGCCCGTCGACGAGGAGGTAACTGTCGAGGCGGACGAGGTCCCTGTGCCCGAGCCCGTCGAGGTTCCGGTTGCTACCGTCGTCGTCGAGACCAGCACCGACCGGGTGAGCTGGGCCGCTGTGTCCGAGCCCATCGTGGTCAACGAGCTGCCCGTGTTCACCGACGTGGTCGTGCTCGGCCCCTACGTCCGCGCCCGGACCTCAAGCGCCGGCCTGGACCACGAGGTCGAGGTCAAGCTGCTCGCCAACGCCTCGTTCCGGTTGGAGCTGGCGTGAAGATCGCCGTCAAGCTGGCCTTCGACGAGGGAGGAGCGGTTCGCCTGTTGAACTGGCTTGCCAAGGAGAACGCCATCATCCTGCGCGCACGCGCCGACCTACCAGGCCTGTACGCCTCGGGTGTGCGCTACCGCCGCGAGACCGACGAGACCTGGTGCGACTACCTGAACCTGCTCGCCGCTGGCCACGAGGACTGTGACGGTCTCGCCGCCGCACGAGCGGGTGAGCTGCTGGCGCGGGGACACAAGGCGCTGTCCCCCAAAGACCCCGGATTCTCCGAGGCCCGCTACCGCCGCATGACCAGTATCCCCGCCGAGGTCTTGCTGCTCACCGCCTCGAATCATCACAGCCCCGGCCAGTACCACTGCATCGTGCGCTACCGCGTCGGTCGCAGCTGGCATCGCGACGACCCGAGCGCGCGGCTGGGCATGCCGATGCCGGGACGGAGGTCCGCATGAACCGCTTTCAGAAGGCACTCCCCATGAGCGCCGTTCGAGGAGATGAGATGGGCTTTCGACCCTTCCGCAAGAAGAACCGTCGGCGTCGCCGGCGTCGCCGTGAACCCGCTCCCGAGTACTTCCCCGAGGAGCGGCGTGCACCGGAGGCCCAGCTCCAGCGTATCCCCGGTGCGCCGGGTCCCGGTCCATCGCCACGGCCTGACGATGGCTGGGGTCCACTCACACGGCTGGGTGACAACCTGCGGGTTCAGGCCCGACGTGGCCATCGCGCTGCCGTCGTCGAGCTCCAACCCGGCATGTACATCGTCGCCGAGGTGCCAGAGGAGATGGTGCGACCGCAGATCGGCGTGCTGCCCTTGCTCGCGCCCTTGCTGATGCTCGCAGCGAACCGCGCCTTGAAGCGCCGGATGAAGGAGCAGCGCCACGCCGAGTCCGAGGCAGAGGTGGTCTACGAGCCGCCTCCTGCTCCGAGACGTCGTCAGCTCACTGGACCCACCGCGCCTGCGCCTTGGGTGTCGCCCGAGGACTACCAGACCGTCGTCTCCGGACACGGCTGTGGCTGCAAGCACCGGAGATGAGCATGATGAGCTGGACCGACATCAAGAGCAGCTGGTCCTCGACCTGGTCGAGCCTGAACGAGCGGGCCAAGGCCACTTACGACGCGGCGATCCGCTCGAACCCGACCGCGTACAAGGACAAGGTCGTGGCATTCGTGAGCCTGCTCACCGAGAGCCGCGCCAGCCTGGACCGCATCAAGGCGCAGCTGGCCACGGTCGACGACCCGGAGCTGAAGGGGAAGGCCCAAGAGCTCGAGTCCCGGTACGCGACGCTGGCAGCTGGTGTCTACGCCGACGCCAAGCCTGCTGACACCGTGGGTGTGGCGCCGCTCGTGGTGGGTGGCGTGGTGGTCGCGGGTGTGCTGATCAGTATCGGCGGCATCGCCTGGGCGGTCGCGGCCTACCAGTACGCGGTGAACCTGCGTGAGCACACCGGCCTCCTCGAGAAGGAGCTCGCGGCGCGCATCGAGGCGAGTCGGAGTGGCAGAACGCTGCCGCCATCGTCGATCCCACCGCAGCCCGACCCGATGGACGAGGCCCGGAGCATGGGCGTATGGCTCCTTGGTGGGCTGACCTTGGCCGCCGCCGTAGTGGCGGTGCCAATCCTGATGAAGAGAGCGGGGTGAACCGATGGCGCACACGACCAAACCCAAGCGATTCCGGCTGTCGTTCGTCGGCCCCATCGAGGACCAGCCCAGGCTGATCCGTGCCTATGGACGCGCCTGCGATGGAGAGTTCGCGATGGTCCTGCGGCCGAGCGAGGCCCGCGCTGTCCTGGTGCTGATCACCAAGAAGGACGGGGCGTTCGTCTGGCGGTCCGGTGCAGATGCGGCGGACGACGGCCTGGTCCACGCGACGGCTACGGTGCTCCGAGATGGTCAGACCAAGCTGCGCATCGACACCGGTGAGCGCGCGGGAGCGACCTTCCGACCCCACGAGGATCTGGCTGCTGGAGTCGCCCACGGCGATGTCGTCGAGGTGGCCTTCGCGCCCGATGACCAGGTCGCCCATGTGGTTGGCGCTGGTGCCAGCGGGGACGCTCTGCTTCGGCCTGAGACACCGATTGGTGCGGCCGACGCGGTGGCGCTGATCAAGTCTGAGCAGAAGAACGTGCCCAAGAGCGGCCCCACCACGCTTCGCGGTCGGTGGACTGGCTACCTTCACTGCGAGGGCGGGACGCCGAGAGTCGAGCTCAAGCGCCGGCTCGCCACCTACGGGACGCTGACCGTGAGCTCGCACATGGGTGCGGGCTGGTCCTGGTCCTTCGAGCGGACCGAGAAGTGGTTCAGCGACGAGGGCGACAGCACTGGCGAGGGCATCCCGACCCTGTCTGAGGCCATCGAGGCTGGCGTACTGGGGGCGATGTCGCTGGTGCGCGAGGCCTGCTCGTTCCGGGACACGCGGCGTCGGGCTGCGCACGACTCGGACTACGCCGAGAAGCACCCGATCCGGACGCCGAAGCCGATGAAGAACCCGACCGAGCGCCTCCAGGTGCGGAACCGAGGGAGAACGCGACGTGCAGCGAGTCCGCCGAAGCCCATCGAGGACGGCACGCCCACCCCGGAGGTGGCAACGAGCGCGACCGGGCTGGGTCGGATGGTCGAGGCGGCCAATCGTGAGGGCCAGACGCTGGCGGGGCTCTCCGGTCGGCGGTGGATCTGGGAAGACCGTGTACCTCCGGCGGACATCGCAGCATGGCTGGAGGAACAGGGCTTCTCCGGCCTTGGCGAGGCCATCAACGAGTACTCTGCAGCACCCGACTACCCGCTTGTCGAGTTCATGAAGAACCTCGAGAAGGACCTGTTGGCGGCCGAGACAGTTCACGACGACGACCCGGATCCGGCGCTGTACGCGGAGGCTCGCCGTCGGCTGGTCGTGTTGCGGCAGTCGCTGGAGAGCACGCCAGCGACGATGGAGCGGGCGCGGAAGCTGATCCGCTACGCGGGTTCGATGGTGAAGTCTCCGATGTGCAAGGGGCGAGAGCGCAAGGAGGCGATGACGGCCTTGAAGTCGGCGGTCAAGGCCTATGAGGAGGCGCGAGCCGCCATCCTCGTGGGAAAGCCGTGGGACGCGCTGAAGACGCTGCGGCTGATCGGGGAGAAGGTGGCGCTGTCAGCCGCGAAGGCTGGGCGAAGCTGCTCGGCTGGGCAGACGTCGCTGACGGCGTTGGCGAGCGAGCCGGTCGGCGACTTCAGTGACTTCGATCGGATGCCGAAGAAGCGAACCGAGGGTGCCTACAACTACGCGCGGCGGCTCCTGAGTGAGGCCACCACGCGGGTCGGCGAGGGGCACCACCATGTGGTCCGCGAGCTGCTTGATCAGGCGGGCAAGGTCGTGGTCACGCTGTCATCGTCGAAGGCCACGCGGCTCTACGAGCAGATCCGCCACATCGAGGGCCGGCTGGAGGAGGCATTGACACCACCGGGGTGGGCGACGTTCGAGGTTGGCGACCGGGCGTCCTATGAGGGCGTGCTCGGCACCGTGACCCGCGTTCCAGCGCCGGACCACGGGCCAACAGACAAGGTGACGTTCCGAGCCGATGGACGTCGACGCGGCCGGCGGCTGGAAGCGAGGCTGTTGGGGCGTGGGGACGACGGTGCGACGACCGAGCTGTCGGCGGGATCCTCTGATGCCACGAAGGACAAGGCGCTGATCGACGCGTTCAGCGCAGCGATTGCGGCGGCGGTAGGCAAGGAAGCGGCGTAGCCCCACCCCCCCCTTGTGGCACCATCGCGTCATGCCCCAGGCCTCTTGGACCGGACAGCGTGATGCGGTCCTTGTTCGGTTCCCGCGGCGAGCCTTCCCAGGAAAACGCGATGCGCGGCTTGAGTCCCACATTCATGGAAGCCCTCCAACACGGGATCCTCCAGCCACTCCTGCAGCGGGTTCTGCTGGACCGGACGCTCGATCTGGAGATCCGAGATGACTACGTCAACATCTACTACAGGGGCGGAAATCTCCTGTGCCTGAAGGCCACAGGCGGCGGCTACTCGGCGTCGTTCGACGTCAGTTACGCAAAGGGGGCGCCGCTGGATGTCCCGGACTCAGGCGTGCGCACTTCCGAGCACGCCCTCGGGTGGCTTGATGCCCTACCGCGCCTCAAGCTCGCGATGGACCTCCACCGCGGCCATCAAGCCAAGGAAGAGCGCGAGATTCAGCAGATCATCGTGCGGGACAACAACCGCAGCAACGTGAGCCGAGCGACCGACTACTACGTCTGCGACATTGAGTACAAGAGCGAGTTTGGCCAATTCGACATCATCGCCGTTCACTGGCCCTCGAACGGAACTATTCGAAAGCGGCAGTCCGGTCGTCGCCTCATCATCGGTGAGGTCAAGCAGGGCGACAACGCACTGGCGAACAAGGCCGGTCTCCACGCCCACGTGAGGGATGTGGAGGCCTTTCTCTCCGAGCCGACGCGGGTTCGAGATCTGAAGACCTCGATGGTTGAGGTCTTCAACCAGAAGCGTTGTCTTGGACTGATCGACTGCTCACGCGACTTGGAGTCGTTTGCTGACGAGCCGCCCGTGTTTCTGTTGATCCTGGCCAATCATGATCCCGACAAGACGAAGCTCCGCGGAGAGTTGATGACGCTTCCGCCCACCTCGCACTGCGAGATCCTCGTCGCGACCAGCTCCTTGGTCGGCTACGGCTTGTTCGATCCTGGGATGCGTACCGTAGAGGAGATCCTGGCCTTGCCCGAGACGGCGCTTTGAGCGCAGACGGGCTGGTCCTCACAATCCACCGGTCCGCACACGAGATTGGTGGCAACTGCATCGAGCTCGCGGTGGGTGAACACCGCATCCTGCTCGACGCGGGGAGCCCGTTGGATGCCGGCGATGCTGCGCCCGCGGACCAGGTGCCCGGCACGCTCGACCTCGATGGCGCCATGACTGGCGTGTTGATCTCTCACCCGCACCAAGACCACTACGGCCTGCTCGCCGGATTGCCCGCCTCCTGGCCAGTGTGGACCGGCGCTCCGTCCGAGGCCCTCATGCGTTTGACCGCCAGCCTCATGGGCCGGTCCGTTGTCCAGGGCATCAAGACGTATCAGAGCTTCAAGCCCTTTATGGTCGGCCCATTCCGCATCACGCCCATGCTCACCGACCACTCGGCCTTCGACGCCCACATGCTCCTCATCGAGGCCGCGGGTCGCCGCATCCTGTACAGCGGCGACTTTCGTCGAACCGGCCGAAAAGCTGTGCTCGTTGATCGGCTCCTGGCGAAGCCCCCCAAGGATATCGACGTCCTGCTGCTTGAGGGCACCACCCTGGGTCGGCGAGGGTCCTTCCCGACAGAAGATGAGCTTGAGGCTCGTTTCATCCAGCTCTTCAAGGAGGTGCCAGGCCGTGTGTTCGTCAGTTGGTCGGCCCAGAACATCGATCGCACCGTGACGCTCTACCGGGCCTGCCGGCGGGCTGGGCGCAGCCTGGCGCTCGACGTGTACAGCCTCGACGTACTCGACCAGTTGTCTGGCTTCCGTGACTCCTTGCCTCGCCTTGGTTTCCCCGGCATCCAAGGCGTGATCACCGCGAGCATGGTGCGAATGTACAAGAACCCCAAGCGCGTTGGTCGGCCCGAGTTCGTCGACCGAATCGCCAAGACGGGCCGGTGCATAGGTGCCGCTCGGCTGGAGGATCATCCTGATGCCGTCGTAATGCTCCGGCCTTCCTTGATGCGTGACTACCGAAACAAGGGATTGAAGATCACCGGCGATGACGCATGGGTGTTCTCGCAGTGGTCCGGCTACCTGAAGCAGGGTGGGTATCCCGAGATTCGGGACCTGTTCTCCGAGGCCGGGGCCAGATTCGAGCAGATCCACACCAGTGGTCACGCTCACCACGACGACCTGCTCAAGCTCGCTGCACGGGTTGATGCCACCAAGCTGGTGCCCATCCACAGCTTCGACTGGGATGAGCACATTGGGGCTTTCCCCAACGTCCTCCGACTCGGGGACGGCCAACCACACCGAATCTGAAGTCGCCACAGGTGACCCGGCGCCACTTATGTCACCATGCGCCATGAGCAACGACGACCGCGCCACCGGACCGGCGCCACACGCCTTCAAGGCCTCCGTTGGTGGCTACATGGGACCGTCCTATCGGCTCGAGCTGAGTGGGCCCGCGCTTCGCTACGCCAGCAGCCCCCATCGCTATGAGTTCGACCAGGAGGATGTGCTGACGATCTCACCGAGCGCCTGGGCGCGATTCGCGACGCAGCTCGACGAGCTCATGGTGTGGAGTTGGGCTGGGTCCTACGTCGACGAGGATGTGCTCGACGGCACGAGCTGGGAAGTGGTGATTCACTGGGGCGAGAGACGCCTGGAGTCGAGCGGCAGCAACGCCTTTCCACCGAGCTGGGACGGGTTCTGTGATGCCGTGGTCCAGCTCCTGGAAGGGCGAGAGTTCCAGTAGGCGAACGGTAGCCTGGGTCTCCCCGCACTTGGGGAGACGACGGGGAAACGGTATCGCTGGCTCCTGATCTTCCAGGCGATCACGATGGTCATGAGGACCACCCGTGAACGCCAACGCCAACCAACTTCTAGATCGCATCGCCGTCGTCGTCCGGGGCAACCTGCCACCCGGCATCACCCCTGCCTACCTCGACGGCTTCCTCCATCGACACCGGCCAACCCTCGTCTCCGTGCTCAAGCGCAACCTCGCCGCCCGTCGGCGACGCCAACGCCCGCACCTGATCGAGGCCCCATCCGAGGAGTGGACTGCATCCCGTCGCACCGCCGCGAACCTGGCCGCCATGCGCGTCGCCGCATCCACCCGGCCCAACCAGCTCACCGCCGCCGACCGAAAGACCCTCGCCGGCTACTCCGGCTGGGGCGGCCTCTCGATCACCAAGGTCGCGAGCAAGTTCCCGACCGGCTTCCCCGTCCCCGAGGCGCGTGGGCTCATCCACGAGTACTACACCGCGTCGAAGGTCACTGACGAGGTCGCCCGCGTCCTGCGCCCGCTGCTCCCCGAGCTTGCCGGCCCCGATGGCATTGTGCTCACCCTGGAGCCGTCCGCCGGCATCGGCCGCTTCGTGCGGTCGCTCTCGGGTCCTGGCTTCGAGTCCCTGCGCTGGAACGTCATCGAGTGGTCCGATCTCTCCGCCCGGATGCTCCAGGCCATCCGGCCCGAACTGGCCATCTACAACGGCCCGTTCGAGCGCTGGATCCGCGAGCAAGGCGACGAGTTCAACGGCCGCCTCAACCTGGTCGTCGCCAACCCTCCCTACGGCCTGCGCGGCGCCTCAGTCACCGAAGATCCCGTCCGCGCCTACCGAGAGAAGCAAGCCTACGCCTACTTCCTCCGGCGAGCCCTCGACCTACTCACGCCGGGTGGTCTGGGCGTGTTCCTCGTCCCCGCTGGCTTCCTCACCGGTCGCGGCGCCCGCAGCGTCGCCTTGAGAGAGCGGGTGCTCAAGCGTCACCACCTGTCTGCCGCGTACCGGCTTCCATCGAAGCTGTTCCCCGGCGCCCAGCTCGTCACCGACCTGCTGTTTCTAAGGTCCCGAAACGGTACCTTTGCCGAAGTCCAGGAAGAAGACCGCTTTGTCGCCGAGGGTCGCTACTTCGAGCAGTTCCCTGCGCACATCCTCGGCACCGAGACCGGCAAGGACGCCGGCGACGACGACCAGACCAAGCAGCCGCGCTGGGGCTACCAGGTGGTCGGCGAGTTTACCCGGCTGCCCGATCTCGTCGAGCGGCCCATCTGCGAGTCCTGCGCCATCCGGCTGGACAAGCCCAAGACCAAGTCCCCCCGCGCTGGCCTGTCCCGAAGCACGAAGTCCAGCACGGACGGCCTGCCCGCGCCACTCGCCACCGCCGTCGCCCTGGGCCTGCGGGTCGACACCTACCTGGCGGCGCTCGCCGCCGAGGACTCCCGCGAGCCCGAGCTGCTGTGGCACGAACTCCACGAGGCGCTGACCGCCTGGCACAAGTCGCACGGCAACCCCTGGAACCACCGCAAGCTGCGCGCCCTGGTCAAGAAGCGGAACACTGGGGCCGAGCGCTTCCTCTCGGCCTTCGAGAAGTCGGGCAAGCTCATCAGCGGTCTGCGGACCAAGCCCAGCTACCAGCCCCGGTACGGTGGTCGCCCGGAGGATGTCGTCGCCCAGGCCGAGATGCTGTACCGCACCGCCCGGAAGCTCACCGCCAGCGAGCTGCTGGCCTTCCATCGCAAGCAGCGCGGCCCGCTGCGCACAACAGACGCCGTCACCGACGCGATGGTCGAGGCGGGCTGGGCCGTCGACGGGGAGCGCTGGGACGAGCTGCTGCCCATGGCCGACTACCTCTCCGGCCACCTGTGGCCTCGGGTGGACCGCGCCCTCGCTCGCGGTCGCAAGGGTGATGGCGTGGCGACCGCGCAAGGACGCCGCCTTCTGGAGACCATCGCCCCGGCGGTATTCGACGACATCGAGGGTGTCTCTCCACGGCAGGGCTGGGTTCCACTCGGGCTTGTCCAGGCCTGGCTCTCGGAGACCTTGAACGGACACTACGGCAATGTCGAGCTGGTCCGCGCCCGCGGCCTCGTCCAGGTCCAGGGCGTCGAGTACGAGCGCATCAGCAAGAGCTACGAGCTGTCCGCCGAGTCCCGCTGGTGCATCGGCTGGATCAACCACGACAAGACCGTTTTCCGGCCGAAGAAGCGTCGGGACGAGTGTTGATCGGCATGCCCAATGGGGCCGAGCGAAGCGCGTACCCTGAGGTTCGGGAACAACGACGCAAAGCGCACCCCCAAAATAGCCGTTTCTTTCTGCTATTTGGAGACCCAGCGGTTCGTT
>Ga0316209_1000652_pt1 | contig 52675 bp, 57 predicted proteins | sample 6monopyrite_MG_FD_204945 | JGI IMG/M metagenome (GOLD analysis project Ga0316209, IMG submission 204945) | Microbial mat bacterial communities from mineral coupon in-situ incubated in ocean water Damariscotta River, Maine, United States -... | ecosystem: Environmental > Aquatic > Marine >... | reverse complement strand
AAGGAATTATTTTGAAACATTCTGAAACCAATCAAGAATTGTTTTTAACGCATGGTCACCAAGCCGATTGGTGGAATTATTTATTCTGGAGATGGAGCAGGTTTATGGTTCGCATTCTTTGGAAACCGCTAAATGTTATGGGAATTGCAGACCCAACAAGTCCAGCAAAAAATTACAAAGAACTCATAAAAGTTGAGCGTAGAACAAAAAAATGGATTGCCGAAAATAATAATCTAGTAACCATAGTTGGGCATACACATAGACCACGTTTCCCTGCACCTGGAGACATTGCATTTTTTAATGATGGTAGCTGTGTACACCCTAGAAGTATTACAGGAATTGAAATTGAAAATGGTGAAATATCACTCATCAAATGGCAAATTGCAACGACTGATGATGGCACTCTTAAAATTGTAAGAGTACTATTAGAAGGGCCTCAAAAATTGATTGACTATAAAAATGAGTAATCAACTCTCTGGAGCCAGCTCTACTTCCAAGCCTTCAATTTGAGGAGTAATTTCAATTTGGCAGCTTAAACGAGAGTTATCTTTTACATAAAACGCTTCACTTAACATAGCCTCTTCATCATCTTGCATTTCTGGTAACTCATGATTGGACAGCACATAACATTGGCAAGATGCACACATTGCCATACCTCCACAAATACCAATGGTTCCTTCGGGAGCAAGTTCATAAGCACGAACAACTTCCATGAGGTTCATGGCCATATCAGTTGGTGCATCAATATTATGAGATACACCATCTCTATCAATTATGGTTATTTTTATATCCTGATTTTCCATAAAATTATACGCTAAACATAGAAAAAATAATTTTTTAACACCACTAATGAGCTTCGTTCGATATCTTCAACAATAGCTGTCGCATTTATCTCGATAATCCTCTAGGGGACAATTACATATATTATTATTTAGATAAGTTCTTCATAGATTGAGTAACCTTATTTTCCCCTTTGGGGAAATGTCCACAGGACAAAGGGGCTTTAATCTATTTTCTTTACCACTGCTTTTGGCGCTGTTTTACTAGTTCCATCAAACCCATGAACGCCACTTACCGTCGTATATTTTAAAACATATTTCTTACCAGGATTAATAATTTGATAGGCAGCTTGACACATTAGCGTTGCTTCATGAAAACCACATAGAATCAATTTTAATTTTCCAGGATAGGTATTAACGTCTCCAATGGCAAAAATACCTGGAATATTAGTTTGGTAATCTAAAGCGTTATTTACTTTAATGGCATTTTTTTCTATCTCAAGTCCCCAATTTGCTATAGGTCCAAGCTTAGGTGATAATCCAAAAAGTGGAATAAAATGATCGCACTCAATTTCAAATTCCTTTTCAATATGTTGTGACTGAGAAACTACGACAGCTTCTACTTTATCATCACCAACTATATTAATAATTTCAGCAGGTGTGACTAAGTTTATCTTTCCTTTATTTTTAAGTTCTTGGACTTTTTCAACGGAGTCTAAAGCACCTCTAAATTCATTACGTCTATGAACCAAAGTTACTTCTGATGCAACATTACTTAAAAAGATACTCCAATCTAAAGCTGAATCTCCTCCTCCTGCTATAACAACTCTTTTGTTTCTATAAATCTCAGGGTCTTTAATAAAATACTCAACTCCTTTTTCTTCGAAAGATACAATGTTATCTATTAATGGTTTGCGTGGTTCAAAACTCCCCAAACCTCCTGCTATTGCAACTACAGGAGCTTGATGTTTAGTGCCTTTATTAGTTATAACAATAAAGGTTCCGTCCTCTAGCTTTTCAATAGTTTCAGCTCGCTCACCAAGTGTAAATCCAGGTTGAAACTGTTTACATTGTTCCATTAAATTATCCGTGAGTTCTCCTGCTAAAATTTCAGGGAATCCAGGAATATCATAGATTGGTTTTTTGGGGTAAATTTCAGAGCATTGTCCTCCAATTTGCGGAAGTGCATCAATAAGGTGGCACTTTAGTTTTAGTAATCCTGCTTCAAAAACAGCAAATAATCCAGTAGGTCCTGCTCCTATAATTAGTATGTCTGTAGAAATCATATGAATGCTCACGAAAGTGGGAATCTTTTAAATTTAACATTGGTTTTAATCACAAAATACAGATAATTATATTAAACTGTTTATGATTTTAGTCATTTTATGTTTAGTGTTAATTATCGTGAAAAATGTATGAGAATTTAGAGGTGATTGCTGCTTTCACAGTAACTAGACTTCAATATTTATAACGCTTTCAATTTGAGGTGCGTATTTTTTTATGGTCATCTCAACTCCAGATTTTAATGTCATTTGGTTTACACTACAACTTGTACAAGCACCTTGAAGTTGCACTTTTACAAATTTATCATCTTCAATTGACAACAAAGAAATATCACCTCCATCACTTTGTAAAAACGGACGAATTTCATCTAATGCTTTTTCTATATTCAATCTTAGTTCTTCTGGTGTCATCATAATTACTTATTTACTGCTGAACAACCTGCCATTGTGGTTATTTTAATTATCTCTGTTGGAGGCAAGTCTTTGTTTCTATTTACAACTTCTTGCACCACGTTTCTTGTTAAACTTTCAAAAGCTTCCTCAATTGGTGTTGCAGTTTGTAATGCGGCAGGTCTGCCAATATCTCCAGCTTCCCGCACACTTTGCACTAATGGAATCTCTCCAAGAAAGGATACATTTAAATCTTCAGCTAAATTTTTAGCACCTTCTTTTCCAAAAATATAATATTTATTCTTAGGCAGTTCTTGAGGTGTGAAATATGCCATATTCTCTATAATGCCTAACACAGGTACATTGATGTTTTCTTGTTGAAACATCGCAACCCCTTTTTTTGCATCAGCCAAAGCCACATTTTGTGGCGTGCTCACAATGACTGCTCCAGTAATAGGTAGTGATTGCATAATACTTAAATGTATATCGCCAGTTCCAGGAGGTAAATCTATCAGAAGGAAATCTAATTCTCCCCAGGCTGCATCAAAAATCATTTGGTTTAAAGCTTTTGCTGCCATTGGTCCACGCCATATTACTGCTTGATTTGGCTGCGTGAAAAAGCCTATAGATAAAATCTTTACACCATAATTTTCTACAGGTTTCATTTTAGATTTTCCATCTATATTAACCGCTAAAGGTCGAGCTTCGGCAACATCATACATTATTGGAATAGAAGGTCCATAAATATCGGCATCCAGGATCCCAACCTTGAATCCCATTTTTGATAAAGTTGCTGCCATATTTGACGTTACTGTAGATTTCCCTACGCCTCCTTTTCCAGAAGCAACTGCGATAATGTTTTTAATTCCTGGAATTGGGTTCCCTTTAATTTGATTTACAGATGTAGGTGGAGCCTCTACCTTTACATTCACTTTTACTTTTGCCTTTTCATACACCAAATCGTGAATGGTTTTCATGATGTCAACCTCAGTACGTTTTTTGGCCTGTAAGCTTGGGTTTTTAATAGTGATATCAACGATTACTTCATCTGCAAAAGTCACTACGTTTTTTACTGCGCCACTTTCAACCATATTTTGTCCTTCACCAGGAACAGTAATTGATTCTAACGCCTTTAATATATCTTGTTTATTTAACTTCACTATATCTTATTTAGATTTATTCTAAGGTACAAATATAACTATTAATGCTTGAAGTATGAACACAGAGGGTTGAAGTTTTTTATGATATCATTAGTGAATTCTATGAAATAAATTTTTGTGATTATTTGTAAATTTTTCAAAAATTAGGAAATAGTTATATATTTTGTATATTTGATGATATTTGTAAATTTTTCAAAAATTAGGAAATAATAAATTGTTATGATTGAGAAAGCGCCAGAATTTGATTTTTATAAAATGAATCTAAATGATATAGATAACTCTAGAGTGACATCTAGTGACTTAACAAAGAAGATTGAATATAATTACCTTTATTGGGATAAATTAAAATATTTAGATTTTTTAGGAGAGAAAAACAGTATAAAGCTATGGAATTATACTAAAATTAGGAGGTTCCTAAATCAAAAATTAGTTTTATTTGGTAAGCTTGATAATGATGATTTTTTAGTTTTTAATATTAATGAATTCCTTCAACAAAGACTCCACTATCTTGACTTTAACTTTGGTACGGGATTACAAAAAGAGCGGCTACTAAATGATTTGGACAAACAGGATTATCTAAACAATGCCTTGATGGAGGAATCTATTTTTTCTTCTATGATAGAAGGAGCTACCACAACGAGAGCGAAAGCAAAGGACATGCTTAGAAAAAATAAAAAACCCAAAAGCAAATCTGAGCAAATGATACTGAATAATTACAAGACTATTCAGTACATAAGTGAGCATCAAGATGAGGATATATCAATTGAAAAATTTTCCGAGATTCACAAATTGGTAACAGAAAACACTTTAGAAAAAGAACATATTGGCGTTTTTAGAAACAACAATGAGATTAACGTCGTAAATGAACTCACAGGCGAAATTGTTCACTCTCCACCAAATTTTGAAGAGTTGAATCAATTGATGGCATCATTTTGTGAATTTTTCAATAACAATCCAAAAAAAGATTTTATCCATCCTATTGTAAAAGGAAGCATTCTTCACTTTTTGATTGGCTATATTCATCCTTTTGTTGATGGGAATGGACGTACTGCTCGTGCCATTTTTTATTGGTATTTATTAAAAAACGGCTATTGGTTAACAGAATATCTATCCATTTCTAGAGTCATCATGAAAACCAAAACACAATATGAAAAGGCTTATTTATATACAGAAATAGATGATATGGATGTTACATACTTTATCCATTATCAAGTAAAAGTACTCTTAAAAGCGTTTGAAGAGTTAAAAACGTATGTAGCTAAAAAGAAGAAAGAACAATCCAAACTTTTAAAATACCTAAAACTTAAAAACATTAATGAAAGACAAGCGCTTATACTCCAGTTAATTGAAGATGATAACGATCGTTTTTTTACAGTTAAAGAAATAGAAGTAAGATTTTCAATTACAAACCAAACTGCAAGAACAGATATTGAAGAATTAGTTGAACGTGGCTTTTTAAGAAAAGTTGCTGTTAATAAAAAATCCTCAAATTATTGGAAAGGAGATAAATTTGATGAAATTAATGGCTACAACTCTTTAATGGGATCCCAATAAACCTTATCTAAATCTTGAATTTGATTATCAATTACGACTATTCCTTCACTTTCCAACAGTTGTTGCATTAAATTTGTGCCATCAAAATGATGCTTCCCAGTTAATAGACCTTTTCTATTTACCACACGATGCGCAGGGACATCTTTTCCGCTAGAGCCATTCATGGCATAACCTACCATACGCGCGCTTCTTGCCGCTCCTAAGTATGTAGCAATAGCTCCATAGCTTGTCACTCTTCCGTAAGGAACCAGTTTCGCAACTTCATAAACTTTATCGAAGAAATTTAATGTTTCTTGTTTCATCAATTACATTTCTTTAATAATAGTGATCAAGGTAAAAACAGCAATAATCCCTGTTATGGCACCTATTATGTAATTCATGCTTTTTTGAGAGGTCAATTTTTTATTTTTAATCTTGTCAAAAAAGAATATATATATGTAAAGCATTACAAATGTTCCTGAAGTAGCTCCAGCCACATAAGCTATAATGCTATAAGTTTCAAAGGTTAACCAACCAAATGACGCCAAGGTTAAGGTCATATAAGCTTGATACGGAATTGGGAATACATTTAAAGCAGACAATAGCATCCCTTGAAAAAACCGTCTATGCTTGCTTCGTACATTAGCTTCAATATCGGGTTTGGGTTGCTTTCTGGCCAATAACAAAAAATAGATGGTTAATAAAACAAAAATCACAAAAGCAACACGTTGCAGAATATTAATTACTTCAGGATGGTTACTCAAGTACTTTGCAAATATTGCTGCGAGATACGTTTGCAAACTCACAACGATACAAACACCTATAGAGAACAAAATGCCTCGATTTGAATCTTCTTTTAAGCTGATTTTTGCAGCTGTCATATTAAGTAAACCTGGTGGAATTACACCAACAAATGCAAGGACTAAACCTAAAAAGAAGATAAAAGTAATATCCAACGTTTATTTAATTTTAAATCTAATATACGTAATTGGTTTGTTTTGCTCTAAATATTGACTTTCATAAAAGGTTTGAATGCCTGTAACTTCGTCTGGGCTACCTTCTTGTTTATACACATTATGGTTGGCATAAATAACTTCGTGACCTTCACCATGTAATAGCCCTAATGTGTAACCATGCATAAATTCGCTATCGGTTTTTAAGTTTACAACGCCTTCTGGTTTTAATACTTTTTTGTAGCGTTTTAAAAATTCAGAATTGGTCATTCTGTGTTTTGTGCGTTTGTATTTTATTTGAGGATCTGGAAAAGTAATCCATATTTCATCCACTTCATTTTCGGCAAATGCATACTCAATAAGTTCTATTTGTGTTCTTAAAAAAGCTACATTTTCAATAGCATTTTCAATAGCTGTTTTTGCTCCTCTCCAAAAACGAGCACCTTTAATATCAATACCAATAAAATTTTTGTTTGGATATTTTTTTGCCAATTCAACGCTATATTCTCCTTTTCCGCAGCCTAATTCTAGAACTAGCGGATTAGCATTCTTAAAAAATTGTTGTCTCCAATTACCTTTTAATTGATATTTGCCTTCAACCAAATCTACTCTAGAAGGCTGAAACACATTGTTAAAGGTTTCGTTTTCTTTAAATCTTTTAAGTTTATTTTTACTTCCCACTTAGCTATTATATTTGGGCAAAAGTAATGAAATAAATGAGAGCGTTTATTATAGTTATCTTTGATTTAGAATTATGAATAAACGAATTTTAGTTGCGCCTTTAAATTGGGGTTTAGGTCATGCCACACGCTGTATACCTATTATCAATGCTTTAATTGTTAATGGCTTTAAGCCAATTATTGCAAGTGACGGTAATGCTTTATCAATTTTACAAAAAGAGTTTCCTAAACTAGGGTTTATTGAGCTGCCATCTTACAATATTAAATACTCAAAAAAAGGGAGCCATTTAAAGCTTAACCTGTTAAAAGATGCTCCAAAAATTGTTAAAGCCATTAAAGCTGAACATAAAATCGTTAAACATTTGGTTGACAATAATAAGGTTGATGGTATTATTTCGGATAATAGATTTGGTGTTTATAACAAACTAATCCCAAGTGTTTTTATAACACACCAGCTTAATGTGTTAAGTGGAAATACTACATGGTTAAGCACAAAAATACATCAAAAGGCAATAAAAAAATTTGATGAATGCTGGATTCCAGATTTTAAAGATGATAACAATTTAAGCGGTGTATTAGGGCATCCTAAAAATACTTCGATTGCAACTACATACATTGGCGCTTTGAGTAGATTAAACAAAATGAATTTGCCAAAAAAGTATGACCTCATGGTTTTATTATCTGGTCCTGAACCACAACGTTCAATATTAGAAGAAAAACTTCTTTTGGAGTTAAGAGTTTATAAAGGAAGGGTTATTTTTATAAAAGGAGTTATTGCACCCGAACAAAAAATAACTGTTCAAAACAGTTTAACTATTTATAATTATATGACTTCGGTTGAGCTTGAAAAAGCTATAAATGAGAGCGAACTAGTTGTGTCGCGATCTGGTTATTCAACCATTATCGACTTAGCTAAATTGGAGAAAAAGACATTTTTTATTCCAACACCAGGGCAATTTGAGCAAGAATATTTAGCACATTATTTAGAAGAAAAAAATATTGCTCCATTTATTAGGCAAAAAGATTTTAGGTTGGAACATCTAAAATTGGTTGAAAATTATTCAGGGTTCAAATTGGTTAAACCAACAGTAATCAAAAGGTCCTTATTTGGCCTTTTCGAGGGTAAATGAAAACTCGCTTCCAATACCATATTCGCTTTCTACATATAATTTTTCATCGTGCGCTTCAATAATATGCTTAACAATTGCTAGCCCTAATCCAGAACCTCCTTCTTTTCTAGAACCACTTTTATCTATTCTATAAAAACGCTCGAATAACCTTGGTATATGGATTTTTTCAATCCCTTCTCCATTGTCGGTTATTCTTACAATAACTTTGTTTTTAATAAGGTTTTCAATACTAACTTCGGTAGTGCCGTTTTTTTCTCCGTATTTAATAGAGTTCACAATTAGGTTTGAAATAACTTGTTGTATGCGTTCTCTATCACCATTTACTAAGATTGGATGTTTATAATCCATATCGAAGGTAAGTGCTATTTTTTTCTTGGCAGCTTTCATTTCCAGTAGTTCGAAAACGTTTTTTACCAATTCCACAATATCAAACGATTCAATCTCTAACCTTAAATCACCAGCTTCAAACTTGGTAATCATGTCCAAATCTTTGATAATGTAAATTAAACGTTCCACGCCTTTATCTGCCCTTTTTAAATATTTTTCTCGTAAGGTTTTATCATCTGCAGCTCCATCAATTAAGGTCGAGATATAGCCTTGAACCATAAACAAAGGTGTTTTTAGCTCGTGTGACACATTGCCTATAAACTCTTTTCTATATCGTTCACGTATTTTAAGAGCTTCTATTTCAATTTTTTTATTTTTGGCATACTTATCAATTTCCTGGGTAAGTGTTGCCATATCTGTAGTGATTTGGCTTCTATCAAAAGTACTGGACTCCAATAAAGTAAGATCATCATAAATCTTTTTAACCCGTTTGTAAATAAATTGCTGTACGCGATACTGAATTATTAAAAACGCTGTTAAAAAACACACCAATGCAAAGGTTGCAACAATCAACACATCCAATGAATAAATTACATATAAAAAAACACTCACCATGAGTGTTAAAATTGCAGTTATAAAAATGGACGATTTAAACGCAAATTTATATGATCTTTTAAAGGTTTTTGCCATTAACTTACAAACTTATATCCTACTCCTTTAACTGTTTTAAATGTATTATCTCCTATTTTTTCCCTAAGTTTTCTAATATGAACATCAATGGTCCTGCCACCAACAATTACCTCATTTCCCCAAACTTTGTCTAAAATTTCCTCCCTTTTAAATACTTTTCCAGGTTTAGAGGTCAATAAAGATAATAATTCAAACTCTTTTCTTGGCAGTATGATTTCTTTTCCTTTCAACAAAATTTTATAGGCGTCTCTATCTATGGTTAAATTCCCTATTTTAAGGACGTTTTCTTGTTTTTCATGATCTTTATAACGGCGTAGCAATGCCTTAACTTTACTTACTAACACTTTGGGTTTTATAGGTTTGGTAATATAGTCGTCGGCTCCAGCGTCAAAACCTGCAACTTGAGAATAGTCTTCTCCTCTTGCGGTTAAAAAAGTGACAATTACATCTTTTAGCTCAGGGATCTTTCTAATTAGTTCACATGCTTCAATACCATCCATTTCAGGCATCATCACGTCTAAAATAATGAGTTGTGGTTTTTCTTTCTTTGCTTTTTTTACTGCTTCCATACCATTTTCGGCAGTAATGACCTTGTATCCTTCTGATGACAGATTGTATCCAACAATCTCCAATATGTCTGGTTCATCATCTACAAGAAGTATTTTAATACCCTTTTTGTCCATTAATTTAGTGTATCATACATTAGATGTTACAAAGATAAAATTAAAAAAAAGATTAAGGCAAAAAGGCTGTTTAATAACGTTTTGGTAACGTATGTATTACATTATTTTAACTTTTTCGACAAAAGACAGCTTTTTTTAACATCGTTTTGGTATAAATTTTGCAACTGCTTTAGTATTTTTACATGTAATAATTAACAGCAGAATCCGTTTTTATGAAAAAAAACTACATTTTTAAGCTTTTATTTTTAATGATGCTTTTTATATCTGTGTCATCTTATGCGCAGTCCAATGATGGGGTTGTGGTTAAGAATACTACTGAAAACATTGAAGGTCTAACCATTTTTCCAAATCCAGTGAATAATGGAAAAGTATATATCAACACAAAGTATAACCTTGCAAAAAACATTGAAATATTTGATGTATTGGGTAAAAAAGTGGTTTCTCAAGTGCTTTATGGTAAAGAACTTAAAATACAAGACCTAAATCCTGGTGTGTATATTTTAAAAATTAAAGAAGGGACATTATCTGCCACACGTAAACTGGTGGTGCGATAGTTTAATAGAACATTATATTTATGTAAAAAGTAACCATTTATGGTTGCTTTTTTGCGTTTAAGTGCAAATTTCTTAGTATATTAGTTATCCTTAATTAATTAAATCCTCGTTTTATGAAAAAATTTTACTTTTTATTTAGTGCCCTTTTTATAACCTCATTGTCCTATGGGCAGACAATAATTACCGAAAACTTCGATTATGGTGGTTCAGCTGGAGATTTAGTTACACAAAGTGGTGATGTTTGGGCCGCACATTCTGGTGGAGCACCTGAAGTTGGTTATGCAACAACAAGCTTGACAATGGCAAGCTACCCCTCATCTGGAGTTGGTGGCTCAGCTACCATTTCTGGTTCTGGAGCACAAGATGTAAATCGTACCTTTTCTGCTGAAAATTCAGGTTCAGTATATGCAAGTGCTTTAGTTAATTTGAGCGCTGTGACGACGACAGGAAATTACTTTTATCATTTTAGAAACAGTGGTGGTGCATTTTATGGACGCGTATATGCCAAAGATGATGGTACTGGCAAAATTCTATTTGGTATTCAAGAGGGTTCTTTTGGTACAGCATCAGTTATATATGGAACAACGCCTTACGATTTGAACACAACCTATTTATTAGTATTAAAATATGATTTTGCAACAGGTACGGCATCTATATATGTGCTTTCGGCTGTAGTAGGTTCTGAACCTGTAACTCCTGAAGCAACAGTCGCTGATGCAGATGACCCAACTGAGATTGCAGCAATTGCATTTCGACAAGCAAGTAATGTTCCTACTGGAACAATTGATGGACTTCGTATAGCAACTTCATGGTTTGATTTAATGAACGAAACAGCAACACCAACAATTGTTGTTAGTTCATCTGTTTCTGGATTAAATTATGTTCTTGATAATGGTCCTTCTTCAGAAGGTACTTTTTCTGTTTCGGGTTCAAACCTTACTAATAATATTGAAATTACTGCTCCAACAGATTTTGAAGTTTCAGAAACCTCTGGATCTGGATTTGGTGCTTCTGTAACTTTGACTCAAACTGGTGGAACTGTTGCTTTAACAACAATTTATGTAAGGTTAAAATCTGACTTATTAGTAGCTAGCTATTCTGGTGATGTAGATGTTACAAGTACAGGAGCAACTGCTAAAACAGTTGCTTTATCTGGCGAGGTATTTAATCCTCCAACAAATGCACTTACAATAACAGGTGTTTATGATAATGCAACAGGTTCAACACCAAAAGGAATAGAGCTATATGTGCTTAAAGATGTATCAGACTTAAGTATTTTTGGTGTAGGCAGTGCCAATAACGGGAATGGTGGAGGAAGTCAGGAATTTACATTTCCTGCTGTAGGAGCAACTAAAGGTGATTTTATTTATATTGTAAACTCATCCCAAATAACTGATTTTAATACATTTTTTGGATTGTCAATTACAGAATATGAATCTGGATCTATGGGAATAAATGGAGATGATGCTATCGAGTTATTTGAAAGTGGACAAGTTATTGATGTTTTTGGAGATGTTGATACTGATGGATCTGGTGAACCTTGGGAATATACAGATGGTTGGGCTTACAGAAATAATGATTCAGGGCCAGATGGTTCTACATTTGTTTTAGGAAACTGGACATTTAGTGGTACAGGTAATTTAGATGGAGCTACAAATGGAGTTTCTACATCTCCATTCCCAATTGGAACTTATTCCAATATTTTATCAACAAAAGAAAACCAAATAGATGGGTTTGATTTATACCCTAACCCAACTAAAGATGCTTTTGTAACTATTTCTAGCGATAAGCGCACACCTATGAAGATAAGTGTATATGATATTCTTGGGAAACAAGTAATAGAAAGAACTGTTACTAATAATCGTTTAAATATTTCAAACCTAAATACAGGTGTGTATATTTTAAGAGCAGAGCAGAACAATGCTTTTACCACACGAAAATTAATAATTAACTAATTACAATTAAATAGAACTAAAAAGAGCGTTGCCAATGGTAACGCTCTTTTATTTTATATACTTTTGCCAAGTACAGTATGGTAAACAAAAACGATATATTTAACATCAATTCTCAAAATCAATTTGAGGACATTGCTTTAAGTATCTTTAAACATCAGTTTGAAAACAATAAAGTGTATCGTTCGTTTTGTGATTTATTGTATAAACATCCTAGTGAAGTAAAAACAATAAAGGAAATTCCTTTTTTACCCATTCAATTTTTTAAATCGCACAGAGTTATTAGTTCTATAAAAGGTATTCAAGAAATCTTTACAAGCAGTGGTACTACAGGTGAAATTAGCAGTAAACATTTTGTAACTGATATTGATTTGTATGAACAAAGCTTTAGAAAAGGATTTCAGCACTTTTATGGCAACATAGAGGACTATGTTGTTTTAGCTTTATTGCCTTCCTATCTAGAACGTGATGGTTCGTCGTTAATTTATATGGTTAATGATATGATTGCAAATTCTAAACAACCAGAAAGCGGATTTTATCTTAACAACTTAGACACTTTAAAAAATACTTTAATCGATTTGGTATCTCGAAACAAAAAAACCTTATTGATTGGTGTGTCTTTTGCGTTGTTGGATTTTGTTGAAACCTATCGACTCGAACTTAAAAATACCATAATTATGGAAACAGGTGGTATGAAAGGTAAACGTAAAGAACTTATTAGAGACGAATTACATAAAACTTTAAAACAAGGGTTTGGCATAAACACTATACATAGCGAATATGGCATGACCGAATTGCTATCGCAAGCCTATTCTAGAGGTAACAATCTATTTAAAACACCGCCTTGGATGCAAATATTAACTCGCGATACTGAGGATGCTTTAACAATACAAGCGTACGGAAAAACTGGTGGTATTAATATTATAGATTTGGCAAATATAAATTCATGTGCTTTTATTGCGACTCAAGATTTAGGCAAGGTATATAAAGATGGCTCTTTTGAAGTTCTAGGAAGATTTGACAACTCCGATATTAGAGGCTGTAACCTCATGGTCATTTAATTTTGAAATTATATAAAATACTGTAAGGCGTGGTTGGTAATTACGACTATACCAAAGTAGTTTTGTAAAATTTGCTACAAAAAAGAAAAATTAGGTTGGTTAGTTTTTCGAAGTCTGGTTGTGAAAATGACCAGACTTCTTCTTTTATATTGCTTTAAGAATGTAGGTATTTCGTTTACCTTTGTTTAAAATTACATAGGTATCGTTAATAAGATCTTCAGGTGTGATTTTATAATCTTCGGTTACTTTTTCTTTGTTAACAGATACCGAGTTTTCTTTTAGTGCACGTCTAGCTTCACCATTAGATGCTAAAAAATTGGTTTTTGCAGCTAAGGCTGCAATCATGTCTAAGCCATTATTAATGTCTGATTTTGCAATTTCAGTTTGAGGAACACCTTCAAACACATCTAAAAAAGTGGTTTCATCAAGCGTTTTTATGTCTTCTTTAAAACTCTTACTAAATAAAATATTTGAAGCTTTTTTGGCATTTTCAAAATCCTCAACCGAATGTACCATGGATGTAATTTCTTTTGCTAAACGTTTTTGTAAAATTCGCAAATGTGGTGCTTCTTGGTGCTCTTTTACTAAAGCATCTATGTCTTTTTTAGTTAAAAACGTAAATATTTTAATGTATTTAACAGCATCTTCATCACTAGAATTTAACCAATATTGATAGAACTTATATGGTGATGTTCTTTTAGCATCCAACCATACATTTTCCCCTTCAGACTTTCCGAATTTAGAACCATCGGACTTTGTTATTAAAGGGCAAGTAATAGCATAGCCTTTACCATTTCCAATTCTTCTAATAAGCTCAGTTCCTGTGGTAATATTTCCCCATTGGTCACTTCCTCCCATTTGTATAGTACAATTGTTTGCTTTATATAAATGAAAGAAATCGTAGCCTTGAACCAATTGATATGTAAATTCTGTGAAGCTTATACCTTCGGAGGCTTCGGATGAAATTCTAGTTTTTACAGACTCTTTGGACATCATATAGTTTACAGTAATATGCTTTCCAACATCTCTAATAAATTCTAAAAACGAAAACTCTTTCATCCAATCGTAATTGTTTACCAAAGCCGCTGCATTAGGTGCATCGCTTTCAAAATCTAGGAAATATGCCAACTGGTTTTTAATAGCTTCTTGATTATGACGCAGTGTTTTTTCGTCCAATAAATTACGCTCACTGGATTTTCCTGATGGATCACCAATCATTCCAGTTGCACCACCAACCAAAGCCACAGGTTTATGACCACAACGTTGGTAATGTGCCAACAACATAATTGGCACTAAATTACCAATGTGCAAAGAATTGGCAGTTGGATCAAAACCAACATAAGCACTGCGCATGCTTTTCAATAAATACTCTTCAATTCCAGGCGTGGTATCGTGTACCATTCCTCTCCATGTTATTTCTTCAATAAAATTTTTTGCCATTGGTATTAAAAATTTGAACAAAGATAATTTTTTACAAATGCTGAGAAAAGAAAAAACACTAATTTAGTTGTATGATATTAGTTACAGGTGGAACAGGTTTAGTTGGGAGCCATTTACTCTATAAATTGGTTGAAAACGGAAAAAAAGTCAAGGCTATTTATAGAAACAAAGAAAAAATTAAAGCGGTAAAACGTGTGTTTTCTTATTACTCATCAAATTATGAAGCTCTTTTTTCTGAAATAGAGTGGGTTGAGGCTACACTAAATGACGTTCCTAGTTTAGAAATTGCATTTAAAAATGTGACACATGTTTACCATTGCGCTGCGTTTATTTCTTTTGACACAAAATACTATCATACCCTTAGACGTGTAAATATTGAAGGTACTGCCAATATTGTTAACCTTTGTATTTCTTATAATGTTAAAAAACTTTGTTACGTTAGCTCTGTTGCTACAATTGGTACAGAAGAAAATAATAAGTTAATTACCGAAGAAACTCATTGGAATCCTGAAGCAGAGCAAAATGTGTATGCGATTACCAAATATGGTGCAGAAATGGAGATATGGCGTGGCACTCAAGAAGGTTTGGATGCTGTTATTGTAAACCCTGGCGTTATCATTGGTCCTGGATTTTGGAGAGGTGGTGGTAGTGGTAGTTTAATTAAAATGGTTTATAGAGGTGTGTCTAGATACACCAATGGTGTTGTTGGGTATGTAGGTGTGATGGATGTTGTTAAACCGATGATGCAATTAATGGAAAGTGACATAACCAATGAACGATATATTCTTGTTTCTGAAAATTTATCGTACCAAGATTTTTTCACGAAAACAGCAACCTATTTAAACGTACAGCCACCCAAAAAATTGGCTTCAAAATTTTTACTGAACATTGCTTGGAGACTGGATTGGTTACGTAGTCATGCACTAAACAAAAGACGCAGACTTTTTAAACATATTACAAAAACAATTACTACAAAGGCACTTTATAATAATAAAAAAATAACAGAAGCTTTGAACTATAATTTTAAGCCTATTGATGTTTCTCTAGCTGAGACGTGTCAATTTTTCTTAAAGGAATTGTAGCACCTTCAATTTTTTTGTTTTTGCCAAGGGAATCCCTTTGTGCTCTTAATTTATTAGCTTTTTCTGTATTTTTTTTAGCCTCTATTTTATTGAGAGAATCTAAGTGTGTTTTTTCTTTAACCAATCGTTCTTTAACACTATTGTAAATATCTTCATAAGTATCGATGTTATAAGCATAATATTGATTGCTTAAAACGAATTGTGTGCTATCTATTCCATATTTTTTATATACAAAATCTTCTGGCAAGATGCCATTTTCTTCAAGCAATTTTTTATTTACTCCTTTTGAAGCCGATAATATGGACATGTCATACAGTATGTTTACCATGTCTTGTTTTTTAATCAAGTTTTTTGGTTTTTTTGGTTTTTCAATACGATTGGAATTACAACCAACGCCTACCAAAACACATAATATCACAAAAAATTTTATATACTTCATTATCTATTAAATGTTAATCGCTTTGCAGCCTTTACTTCGTGAAAAGTAGCGTTTTCATATACCAATTGCCCATTTACCAATGTGTGTGTTACCTTCGATTTAAAATTCGTGCCTTCAAAAGGCGACCAGTTACATTTATATAACACATTGTCTTTATTAACTGTCCATGGATCATTATCATTAACAATAACAATATCGGCAAAATAGCCTTCTTTTATATAGCCTCTTTTTTCAACTTGAAACAATATTGCTGGATTATGGCACATTTTCTCGACTAATTTCTCTATAGAAATTTTTCCTTGATGATGTGCTTCAAACATAGCTACAAGTGCATGTTGAACGAGTGGTCCTCCAGAGGGTGCTTTAGTATAAACGTTGTTTTTTTCGTCTAAAGTATGTGGTGCATGATCGGTAGCAATTACGTCCAACCTATCGTCTAACAATGCTTCCCATAATTGGGCTCTATCCTCCTTGGTTTTAACCGCTGGATTCCATTTAATTAGAGTTCCTTTTTCTTCATAATCTTGATCTGAAAACCATAAATGGTGTAAACAAACCTCTGCTGTGATTTTTTTATCTTTTAACGGAATTTTATTCGTGAATAACTTTGTTTCTTTTCCTGTCGATACATGGAACACATGCAATCTTGCTCCTGTTTTCTTAGCAAGTTCAATTGCTTTTGAAGACGATAAATAACAGGCTTCCTCGCTTCTAATTATGGGGTGATACTTAATGGGAATATTGTCGCCATATTTTTCAATATATAGCTTTGTGTTTTTTTTAATTGTTGCTTCGTCTTCACAATGCACGCTAATTAATAGGCTTGTGCTTGAAAATATTTTTTCTAACACCTCAGCATTATCAACCAACATATTTCCAGTAGATGAGCCTAAAAACAACTTTAATCCTGCAACATTCTTTGCATCGACTTTTAAAATTTCATCTAAATTATCGTTGGTACCGCCAAACATGAATGAGTAGTTTACAAATGATGTTTTTGAAGCTATCTGGAATTTATCCTCTAATTTTTTAATTGTTGTGGTTTGAGGGTTTGTATTTGGCATTTCTATAAACGAGGTAATCCCTCCAGCAGCGGCAGCTCTAGATTCACTTTTAATAGTAGCTTTATGTGTTAATCCTGGCTCTCTAAAATGTACTTGATCGTCAATAACTCCAGGTAATACATAGTTGTTTTTAGCGTCTATAATTTGTGCTTCTGGATTATTTATAGATTTTCCAATTTGTACTATAAACTCCCCTTCAATTAAAATATCCCCTTTGGTAATGTGGCCTTGATTGACAATTCTAGCATTTTTAATAAGTACTCTCTTATTGCTCATTTTATCTTTTTCTAAATAAACTTTTAAACTTCATGGTGATAACTCCGAATATTGCTTCAGATATAATTCCACCACTTAGTTTAGATTCGCCTTTTGTTCTATCGGTAAAAATAACAGGAATTTCAATGATTTTAAATTTTTGCAAATACGCTTTAAACTTCATTTCAATTTGAAACGCATAACCAACAAATTTTACGTTATCTAAATCAATGCTCTCGAGAACTGCTCGTTTGTAACATACAAAACCAGCTGTGGTATCATGAATTTTCATTCCTGTAATAACCCTAACATACTTTGAGGCCAAATATGATAATAGTACCCTAGACATTGGCCAATTAACAACATTCACGCCTTTTACATAACGTGAGCCAATGGACATGTGCGCTCCATCAACATGACAAGCATTATAAAGCCTAGGGAGATCGTTTGGGTTATGGGAGAAATCGGCATCCATTTCAAAAATATAATTATACCCTTTTTCTAGGCACCATTTAAATCCATGAATATAAGCTGTTCCCAATCCTGATTTTTCTTTACGAACTTCTAAAAACAGCTGCTCCTTGAACTCCTTTTGTAGTTCTTTAACCTTTAGTGCTGTTAAATCTGGAGAATTATCATCAACTACTAATATGTGAAATTGTTTTTCTAAAGAAAATGTGGCTCTAATAATGGCTTCAATATTCTCAATTTCGTTAAAAGTTGGTATAATGACAATTGCGTCTTGCATTAAAAAAATAATTTTAGCAAAAGTAAGTTTTTTAAAGCATTAATTTTATAGAAATATTCTTCATAATTTAGCAACTATGTTACGTGAAATAATCTCAACCGAGTGGTACACTATTCTCTTTGTTTTATGCCTGTCTATTCTAGCTATGGCAAAATATATCTTTTCCAGTAGGTTTAATGATTTTTTATGGTTGGTTGGCAAGTCAAAATATTTAAAAATATATGCTAGAGAGCAAAAATTTATAGATCAGTTTGACGCTTTTTTGTTTTTGAATTTAGTTATTTCATTATCGATTTTCTTTTTTTTAGGCCATTCTACATTTGTGGGTGGTATTTCGTTTAACATAGGTCTATTTATAAAAATATTATTAGGTATTGGAGCTATCATCCTTATTAAAGTTTTATTAGAACGTCTTATTGGTAGCCTTTTTGGAATTGATACGCTTATCGATTCATATCTTTTTCAAAAAACCAGTTATAAAAATTTCTCCGGATTGTTATTGCTTCCCATTAATATATTGTTAGTCTTTACAATTCCTTTAAGCATCAATCTGTTTTATGTAATAATTGGATTATTATTCATTATCAACTTAATGGGGTTTATTACGTCAATTAAAACACATCAAAAAACAATATTAAATAACATTTTCTATTTTATTTTGTATCTTTGCGCTCTTGAAATTGCACCTTACGTAATTTTATATAAGCTATTTATTAATAGTTAATTGAGTGTAAAAGTTAAGTAGACCTATGAAAGTGAAAACAATTTTGGTTTCTCAACCAGAGCCTAAAGTAGAAAATTCCCCATATTTTGATCTTCAGGAAAAACAACGTGTAAAAATTGATTTTAGACCTTTTATCCATGTTGAAGGTGTCTCTGCCAAGGAGATTAGATTGCAAAAAGTAGATCTTAGTAACTACACTGCAATTATTTTAACCAGTAGAAATGCAGTGGATCACTTTTTTAGGGTAGCCGATGAAATGCGCTTTAAAGTTCCGGACACGATGAAGTATTTTTGTCAATCGGAAGCGGTTGCTTTCTATTTACAGAAATATGTGGTGTATAGAAAACGTAAAATTTATGTTGGGAAACGTAACTTTTCAGATTTGGCACCATTGATTAAAAAATATAAAGACGAATGTTTTTTACTCCCTACAACAGATAAAGTAAAACCCGAAGTCCCTGAAACTTTAAATAATTTAAGTATTGAATGGAAACAAGCCACTTTTTATAAAACCGTGATTAGCGATTTATCAGATTTGGCAAATGTTTACTATGATGTATTAGTGTTTTTTAGCCCTTCAGGAATTGAATCTTTATTCCATAATTTTCCTGATTTTCAACAAAAAGACACAAGAATTGCTGTTTTTGGAAACACAACTATTGAAGCCGTTAAAAATAAAGGGCTAAGAGTGGATATTGCTGCTCCAACTCCTGAAACACCATCCATGACCATGGCTTTAGAAAAATATATTCAAACGGTTAACAAAAAATAATTAAATCGTTATTAGACATAAAAAAAGCGTGATTCTTTCAAATCACGCTTTTTTTATGAAATTTATTTGTAAATATCTATCTCACATTTGGTGCGCCAGCCATTATTTCGTCATTGGCATATTCTTCAAATTTCTTAAAGTTTTCTCTAAACGATTTAGCAAGTTTATCTGCCATATCATAATAACCTTTATCATTATTCCATGTTGTTCTTGGGCTTAACACATTTGATGGCACATTAGGACAGGTTCTAGGTTGTTGTACTCCAAATACTGAATGTGTATGGTAATTACTCTTATTTGCAGCTTCTAATTGGCCATTCATAGCAGCTGTAATCATAGCTCTAGTATATTTAAGTTTCATTCTTGTTCCAACACCATAAGGCCCTCCTGTCCATCCAGTATTTACCAACCAAACATTCACTCCTGCATCTTGCATTTTTTTGCTAAGCATTTCGGCGTATTTTGTTGGGTGCAATGGCATAAATGGTTCTCCAAAACATGCAGAAAATGAAGGTACAGGCTCATCTATTCCTGCTTCAGTTCCTGCCACTTTTGCAGTATATCCTGAAATAAAATGGTACGCTGCTTGACCTGGCGATAATTTTGAAATTGGAGGTAAAACACCAAAGGCATCTGCTGTTAAAAAGAAAATGTTTTTTGGGTTATTGGCATAGGATGGTTGTTGAATGTTATCTATATGATAAATAGGGTAACTCACACGAGTGTTTTGTGTAATACTACTATCCTTATAATCCACCTCTCCATTGTCCTTGAAAATAACATTCTCTAAGATTGCACCTGGCTTAATAGCTCTAAATATGTCTGGTTCTTTTTCTTCAGTTAAGTCAATTACTTTGGCATAACATCCACCTTCAAAATTAAAGATACTATTTTCAGCTGTCCAACCGTGTTCATCATCGCCTATTAATTTTCTGTTTGGATCGGCTGAAAGCGTTGTTTTTCCTGTACCAGAAAGACCAAAGAAAATAGCCGTATCACCATCTTCACCAACATTAGCAGAACAGTGCATTGGCAAAACATTTTTATCTACTGGTAGAATCATGTTCAACGCTGAAAAGATTCCTTTTTTCATTTCGCCTGTGTAAGCAGAACCACCAACAAGTGCTATTTTTTTTGTAAAATTTAAAATAGAAAAATTGCCTTGTCTTAAGCCATAGCTTTCTGGTGTTGGGCATTCATAACCTGGTGCACAAAGCACCAACCATTCTTCTTTAAAATTTTCAAGTTCTTCTGCGCTTGGTCTTAGAAACATATTATAGATAAACATGTTAGACCAAGGATATTCTGTCACGGTTCTAACGTTCATTTTATATTTTGGGTCAGCGCAAACATAACCATCTCTTGCGTAGATTTCTTTTCCGCTAAGGTAGTTTTCGATTTCAGATTGCAGGAAATCAAAATTTTCAGGGGAAATTCCCTTATTGGTTTTTCCCCACCATACACGATCTTTTGTATAATTATCTTTTACCAAAAAACGGTCTTGAGGAGAACGGCCTGTATATTTGCCAGTATTAATGGCTAAGGTACCATTGGCGGTTTCCTTTCCCATTCCTTTTTCAACTGTAATGGCCTGTAATTGTTTGGGTGTTAATTGATAATTTACTTTGGCGTTTTTGATTCCATATTTTTCTAACGAAATCGATTTCGAAGTTTGGGTGTTATCCACCATAATTTTGTGTGTTGTTTAAAGTACAAAAATATAAATTTTTATAAACTCCTTATTCAAAAACTTGATATTATTCTTCCTTAATTTTAATAAATCCAACAAGCATAACTATCCAAGACAGTATAAGCAAGAAACCTCCTATTGGCGTTATAAAAGCAATTGTTTTAAAATTAAATGATGAAAGTGAGTTAGTTGCCAAACCGTAAATTGAGCCTGAAAACATCAACACACCTATAATTATTAGATAAAGTATTGCTTTTTTTGTGCTAGTTTTTAAATATTGGGTATGTGCAACAAACATAAGTAGCAATGCATGGTACATTTGATACTTCACTCCTGTTTGAAAAGTATCTATAGCTTCTATTGAAATTTTGTTTTCTAAGCCATGAGCTGCAAAAGCACCTAGCATTACAGCCAACAACCCAAAAATACTTGCTGCGATTAATATTTTTTTGTTCATAATTATTTATTGGTTTTAAGTTTTAAAAACAATTTCATTTATTACATTCGTGAAACATTTAAAAACAAAATTACTCAACTAATTTCACTATGCGAAAGATTTTGGTTATTGGTTCTGGCAAATCGGCATCATACTTAATAAAATATTTTTTAGATAAATCAGAATCTGAAAATTTACATATTACCATTGGTGATATTTCATCTAAAAATGCAAAAAAACTTATTGGCAATCATAAAAATGCTAATGCGATTACATTGGATGTTTTTGATAAGACCTCACGATCTAATGCTATAAGTACAGCAGATATTGTAGTATCTATGCTTCCTGCTAGGTTCCATATTGAAGTAGCAAAAGATTGTATCAAATTTGGGAAAAACATGGTCACTGCCTCTTACGTGAGTGAAGAAATGAAAGCATTGGATGCTTCTGCCAAAAATAAAGACCTTATTTTTATGAATGAAATAGGTGTTGATCCAGGCATTGACCACATGAGTGCGATGCAAGTGATAGATAAAATTCGCGATAAAGGTGGTGAAATTATTCTATTTGAATCTTTTACAGGTGGACTTGTTGCTCCTGAGAGTGATAATAATTTGTGGAATTACAAGTTTACCTGGAACCCTAGAAATGTAGTTGTTGCTGGGCAAGGTGGAGCTGCCAAATTTTTACAGGAAGGCACCTATAAATACATTCCTTATCATCGTTTATTTAGGCGTACTGAGTTTTTAGATGTTGATGGTTATGGTCGTTTTGAAGCTTATGCTAATCGTGATTCTTTAAAATACCAAGAAGCTTATGGCTTAGAAAGTGCTAAAACATTGTATAGAGGTACTATGAGGCGCGTAGGTTTTAGTCGCGCATGGCAAATGTTTGTATTACTTGGAATGACTGATGATAGTTATACAATCGACGATAGTGAAAATATGAGTTACCGCGATTTCATAAATGCCTTTTTGCCTTACAGTCCTACGGATTCTGTGGAATTAAAATTTAGACATGCTTTAAAAATTGATCAAGATGATATTGTTTGGGATAAGCTAGAGGAATTGGATGTTTTTAACCCTAATAAAATGGTAGAACTCAAAAAAGCGACTCCTGCTCAAATTCTTCAAAAAATACTTATGGATAGTTGGACTCTTGATGAAGATGATAAAGATATGATTGTGATGTACCATAAATTTGGCTATGAATTGAAAGGGAAAAAACATCAAATTGATGCTACTATGGTGTCTATTGGTGATGATCAAACCTACACAGCCATGGCAAAAACAGTTGGATTACCAGTAGCCATAGCAACACTTGGTATTTTAAATGGAAAAATAACCACTCCAGGTGTCCAGATCCCTATTTCTAAAGAAGTATATGAGCCTATTTTGAAAGAATTGGAAGACTTCGGAATTGTATTTAAGGAAAAAGAAGTGACTTATTTAGGCTATAATCCTCTAAGTGTTTAAACTTTCAGTTTGATATGCTTTTAGTATTTTTATGTTTTATTATGAAATATAAAAACGAATGAAGTTTATAAATCAAAACTTACACATTGACGGTATCGACAAAAAGATACTTAGTGCCTTAATGAACGATGCTAGAACACCTGTTTTAGAAATTGCAAGACAAGTTGGAATTTCTGGAGCAGCCATTCACCAAAGGCTACGAAAACTGGAGAAATCTGGTTTATTAGCTGGTTCGAAATTTATAATTAACCCAAAAGTTTTAGGCTATACAACCATGGCTTTTGTCGGCATATTTTTAGATAAAGCCATGAACAACCCTGATGCTGTACGACAGCTTAAAAAAATCCCTGAAGTACTGGAATGCCACTATACCACTGGAAATTGGAGTATTTTAATAAAGATTCTTTGTAAGGATAATGAACATTTAATGCATGTTTTGAATAAAGAGATACAAACAATTCAAGGCGTTTCAAGAACGGAAACCTTTATATCATTACAACAACAAATTGATAGGCAGATTGAGATATAAATGTTCTTTTTCTTTTTGAGGATCCAGGTTTTAAAAACCTGTGAAGCCTGTTTTAATAAAATAAAAGCTACTAAAATTCAAGATCTTTTTTCTGCCACAGAGGAACAAAAAACCCAAACAAAATTATTTGATGTTTCCTTTAAGGTACTTGATGTCGAAATTTGGAGTATCGGTGTCACTCAAAGGAGTATCGGTGTCACTTAAAGTGACACCGATACTCAAACTTAGTGTATGTATTTAAAAAGAAAATTAATCTCGTCCACCAAAAACCTGAAGAGCCCAATATAACAAGGATGCCAATGCTCCTATTGCTGCCACCAAATAGGTTCTTGCTGCCCATTTTAAAGCATCTTCAGAGCCTTTGTATTCTTCTTGGGATACCATGTTTTTTTTCTTTAACCAAGCTAAAGCTCTATTGCTAGCATCATACTCCACTGGAAGCGTAATAAAACTAAACAATGTTGCAAAACTCATAAATATTAAGCCAGCTACTGATACCCAAAAACCTAAACCAGCTCCTGATGCAGCTCCAAAAATGATACCTCCAATAACCAGCCATTGCGACATGCCTGAAGTGATACTAACAATTGGTACTAAAGCAGAACGCATTCCTAAAGCACTATACGCTTTGGCATGTTGTACTGCATGTCCACACTCATGGGCTGCAACTGCTGCAGCTGCTGCATTGCGTTGATTATAAACTGCTTCACTTAAATTTACTGTCTTGTTCTTTGGGTTGTAATGATCTGTTAATTGTCCTGGAACCGAAATGACCTCTACATCAAAAATACCATTATCAGAAAGCATCTTTTCGGCAATTTCTTTTCCAGTCATGCCATTTCGCAATTGCACTTTAGAGTACTGTGCAAACTTTTGTTTTAGTTTGTTACTCACTAACCAACTTACTAGAGCAATAGCTCCAATTAATATATAATATCCAATCATTTTTTTTTCTAATTTATTAATGTAAAGTTACTTTATTATAACAAATAATGAGCCAAATAAACGTTAAGAAATTTTGTCAGTTATACCTAAAAAACTCCTTGTCTTTTTAATTGAAAGTGTCACAAAATAAAAGAAGGTTTTTAATTACCTTACAAGACCTCACAGGTTTTGAAAACCTGTGAGGTCGAGGAATTAGCCAACTATGTTGACTATTTTTCCAGGAACCACAATCACTTTTTTAGGTTCGCGACCTTGTAATTGTTCCTTAGTTTTTTCATTCGCAAGAACAGCTTTTTCAATATCTTCTTTGCTTAAATCTAAAGACAATTCCATAGTGAAACGCATTTTACCATTAAACGAAATTGGATAATTTTTAGTGCTTTCTACCAAATGACTTTCATCAAATTTTGGAAAAGATGCAGTTGAAATAGATTCGCTATGTCCTAATTTGCTCCACAACTCTTCAGCAATATGAGGTGCATAAGGTGAAATTAGAATCAACAAAGGTTCAAGAATGTCTTTGCTTGTACACTTTTGCGCTGTCAACTCATTAACCGCAATCATAAAAGTTGAAACTGATGTGTTGAACGAGAAGTTCTCTATATCTTCCTCAACCTTTTTAATGGTTTTATGAAGTGTTTTTAAAGCGTCTTTTGATGGGCTTTCCTCAGAAACGTAAAAAACACCCTCCTGTCCTCCCTCAAGGGAGGAATGGTATAATTTCCATAGTTTTTTAAGGAAGTTATGTACACCTGTAATGCCAGCTGTATTCCAAGGTTTGTATTGCTCTAAAGGCCCTAAAAACATTTCATACATACGCAAACTATCTGCCCCATATTGCTCGCAAATGTTGTCTGGATTAACCACATTGTATTTGGATTTGGACATTTTTTCGACGTCTCTACCAACTTTAAAATCTGAAACAAATTCTAGTCTTCTTGGAGTTAATTTCTTTCCACTTTCACCTATAAATACAGCATCATTAAATTCTGGCATCCAATTTTTAAATGCATCTAGGTTTAACTCATCTGATGAATTAATTAAAGAAACATCAACATGAATAGGGTTTAAAACATATGTTTGCTTTCCTAAACCTGTTATTTCACCAATTTCATCTCTAGTAGCTTCAAAAGTTTCAGAATTATTTAAACCATCGTAAAATCTTTTTGAATAAAAACCTTTTGTTCCAATTTCCTGATAAACAAAAGCACTCGTCCCAAGTATCATCCCTTGGTTAATCAGTTTTTTAGCAAACTCATCGTGAGGTACTAATCCTAAATCAAACATAAATTTTTGCCAGAAACGTGAGTACAATAAATGTCCTGTAGCGTGTTCGCTTCCACCAATATATAAATCGACTTGTTGCCAATAGTTAATCGCCTCTTGTGAGAAAATCTCTTCCTCATTATGAGGATCCATGTAACGATTAAAATACTGTGAGCTTCCAGCCCAACCAGGCATGGTGTTAAGCTCTAAAGCCCCTCCTAACCTCCCCAAAGGGGAGGAATTTTCAAATTCTTCTTTTGATACCACATTAGCTTCGTCACCATATTGCAACCAATGCCATTTTTTAGCATTTCCTAAAGGAGGCTCACCTGTTTCGGTTGGTAAATATTTTTCTACTTCTGGGAGTTTAATTGGTAAATGCTTTGCGTCAATCATCTGTGGCATGCCATTTACATAATACACTGGAAATGGTTCGCCCCAATAACGTTGTCTTGAGAATACAGCATCACGCAATCTGTAATTGGTTTTTCCTTGACCTTGACCTAGTTTTTCTAATTCGTAAATTGCAGTTTTTACTGCTTTCTTATATTTTAATCCATTTAAGAAATCGCTATTAGCAATAACTGTATTGTCTTTATCTGCAAAGGCTTCTTCAGAAATATCGACGCCTTCAAAAATATTAGGAATAGGAATATTAAAGTGTTTTGCAAAATCGTAATCACGTTGGTCGCCACAAGGCACAGACATCACAGCTCCTGTTCCATAACCAGCTAGCACGTAATCGCCAATCCAAATAGGAATTGGTTTTTTAGTAAAAGGATGCTCTGCATAGGCTCCTGTAAACGCACCAGTAATAGTTTTTACATCTGCCATTCTATCGCGTTCGCTACGTTTAGCAGTTGCTTCAATATAAGCTTCAACCTCAGCTTTTTGTTCTGGTGTTGTAATTTTAGATACCAATTCATGCTCAGGAGCTAAAGTCATGAAAGACGCTCCAAAGATGGTGTCTGGTCGAGTGGTGAATACAGATATTTGATGAGACCCTTCGACTGCGCTCAGGGTGACATTTGGAATAACATTGAAAGTGACTGACGCTCCTACCGATTTTCCAATCCAGTTGCGTTGTATTTCTTTTAATGGTTCAGGCCAATCTATGGTTTCTAAACCTTGTAATAAACGTTCTGCATAAGCGGAAATTCGCATACTCCACTGTGTCATCTTTTTACGGATTACAGGATGTCCTCCACGTTCGGATACCCCATTTACGATTTCATCATTCGCCAACACAGTTCCTAAAGCTGGACACCAGTTGACTTCGGTTTCAGCGAGATAGGTTAATCTGTATTGTAATAGTATTTCTTGTTGTTGTTCAGAAGAAAACCCATTCCATTCTTCAGCAGTAAACACTTCTACATCATCATCACAAACTGCATTGATGTTTGCATTTCCTTCCGAAGAAAATCGTTTTATCAATTCAGTAATATCTTCAGCTTTATCAGCATCCTTATTATACCAAGAGTTGAACAGTTGAATGAAAATCCACTGTGTCCATTTATAATACTTTGGGTCAGACGTACGCACTTCACGAGACCAATCGAACGAAAACCCAATTTGGTCTAACTGGCGACGATAGGTTTTGATGTTTTCTTCGGTTGTAATTGCTGGATGCTGACCAGTTTGAATCGCATATTGTTCAGCAGGTAACCCAAAGCTATCATAACCTTGTGGATGCAACACATTAAACCCTTTATGACGCTTGTAACGTGCATAAATATCGCTAGCAATATAGCCTAATGGATGCCCAACATGCAATCCCGCGCCAGAAGGATATGGGAACATATCCAACACATAATACTTTGGTTTTTCAGAATTGTTTTCAGCTTTAAACGTTTGGTTTTTGGCCCAATAGTCTTGCCACTTTTTTTCTATCTCGTTGAAATGGTATTTCATCGTAATGTTTTCCGTAATTTAAAGCGCAAATTTACGGTTAATAAAGAAAACTGTAAAGTGATTGCTTCACATAAATTAAGATAATCGTCCTATTAAACTTAATTATATCATAAATAGATTGGTTTTGAAATGCAATTTGTATTTTCACATTGATTTTAACCAACATTTCTATTGCTAACCAATACTCACAAAGCACACTTAGCACTTCTTGGCGCAAATGTTATTTATGGTGCTAATTACCTAATAGCAAAAGGCATTATGCCAAATAAAATTGGTCCTTCAGCTTTTGTGTTTATTCGTTTGTTTTGTGGTGCTATATTATTTTGGATTATAAAATCTTTTATAAAAGAACGAATTGCTAAAAAAGATATGTTACGATTGGCGCTTTGTGGCTTACTTGGTGCAGCAGCAAACCAGTTGTTATTTTTTAATGGCTTAAACTTAACATCTCCTATTGATGCGTCCATTATAATTACCTCAATTCCTGTGATGGTCCTTGTTTTTAGTTTAATTCTTTTAAAGGAAAAAATAACCTTAAATAAATTGTTAGGCATTACCATTGGAGGGATTGGAGCTGTGCTTTTAATATGGTATGGAAACACTGCACAAGGGACAAGTTCGTTTTTGGGCAATCTGTTAGTGTTTCTAAATGCTTGTAGTTACGGATTATATTTGGTTATTATAAAGCCTTTAATGAAGAGTTACAACTCGATTACTTTAATAAGTTGGGTCTTTTTATATGGTTTTATTTTTATGTTCCCCTTTGGCATAGGTGACTTGTTATCTACAGATTTTTCTTCGTTTGATTTAAATACCTACTTAGTAATTGCATACGTGGTTGTTTTTACAACATTTTTCGCCTACTTATTTAACATTTACGCATTGAATTATGTGTCGCCATCTGTTAGTGGAAGTTATGTGTATTTACAACCAGCAGTGAGTTTTATTATGGTAAGTATTTATGCTTATGGATTTGGAAGTAGCGAATATGCACAAGACATTAATTTGGTTAAAATATTAAGCACTTTATTGGTAGTTTTGGGTGTGTATTTAATAAGTAGGAAACCAAAAACAACACTAGCTTAATCCTCGAGCTTTTCTTTCTTGAGGTAGCAAACAATGATAGGTAAAACTATTTGCAGGAGTTGTTATGTGTAAGTCTTTACCTTGTCTTACAATGTAACCGTTAAAATTATCGAGTTCACTAGGTCGTCCTTCCATGATATCACGCTGCATGGACGCTGTTGTTTTGTAATTCAAATTGTCCACCACTTTAAGCACCATTTCGATATCATCATTTGACAATCCAACACCTTTAGCATTAGCAATAGCTACAATTTCATTGGCTGTTTGATACATAATTTGCCTTAACTCATCATCTGCTCTAATGACACCAAAAACAGAGCGTGTCATAGCTCCAATACCACTAATGGTAGCTATAAATAGAAATTTTTTCCAGATATCTATATGTATGTCATCTGAAACCCTGTTCTTTATTCCAGCTTTATCAAATAGTTTAGCAACTTTCTGAATCCGCTTTGTGCTTTGATTGTCATACTCTCCAAAAACGATTTCAGGTTCAAATGCAAAATGGTCAATCACTCCAGGTGCTTCAATTTTACTTACAATTTTACATAATCCTGCTAGTACGTTTACTTGAGGCAAAATAGCTCTTAACTTATCGGCATTATCAGCGCCATTTTGTAAAGGAAGTACCATAGTATTTTTAGTAATGATATCTTTAAGCTGTACAGCAACAGTTTCAATTTGCCATGACTTTACACCAAGGATTACTAAGTCTGTTTTATTTAGCTCATTAAACTTGTCTGTTGCTTTTGGATGCACAGTAAAATCACCATTGATACTTTTTACTTTTAATCCATTAGTTTTTATTGCTTTAAGTGTATTTCCTCTGGCAACAAAAGTGACATTAAAACCTGCTTGTGCTAATTTTCCGCCAAAATATCCTCCAACTCCTCCAGCACCTACTACAACAATGTTCATATGTTTTAGTTATTATAATTATAGATTAAAGATACTTTTATATTTTTACGCTAACAAGAAAAAGTTTATGAGTTCAGCATTTGAAAAACATCAAAAACGTCGTTTAATATCCTCTTATTTTTCAGTAGTGATTAGTATTGCTTTGGTATTGTTTTTATTAGGTTTATTAGGACTCTTGGTTTTGAACGCTAAAACCATTTCTGATAATTTTAAGGAGCGTGTCGTCATGACCATTTACTTGAATGACACTGCTAAAGATGTTGAAATTAATCAGCTTGAAAAGAGTTTAACCCTTGCCAGTTATGTAAAGGAAACCAAATATGTTTCTAAAGAAGATGCAGCCGATTTTATGAAAGGCGAGTATGGCGAGGACTTTTTAGATGATATTGGACACAACCCTTTACAAAACTCTATTGATGTTAACTTAAAAGCTGATTATGTAACCGAACAGCGATTGGATAGCATCTCGCAGGCTACGTTAACCAAGAAATTTGTGGATGATATTCGATATGACAAAGATTTGGTATCGATGATGAATAGCAATGTAAAACGTATTAGCCTTTGGGTTTTAATTATTAGTGCGTTGTTTACATTAATTGCTGTATTGCTTATTAATAGTTCCATTAGGCTGTCTGTTTATTCAAAACGATTCACCATAAAAACCATGCAAATGGTAGGTGCTACAAAACAGTTTATAAGACGTCCTTTTATTTGGAAAAGTATTAAGCTAGGGATTATTGGAGCTATTTTAGCCTTAATAGGAATGGCTGTTGTTTTATATTACGTTGATAAAACATTTGTCGATTTACAATTGTTAAGCAATCCAATATTGATAGGGAGTTTGTTTTTAAGCGTGTTTGTTCTTGGTATTGTAATTACTTGGATTAGCACCTATATTGCCACACAACGTTTCTTGAATTTAAAGACTGACCAATTGTATTATTAATGTTGGGTGTTGGGCAAAAACTAAATTTAAATAAGAATCGTTGCATATTTAACTGAACATAATCAAAGATGAAACGAAAAACTCCTTTTTTTGTCCTTGCCCTTTTTCTTTCTGTATTTCTAGTGTTAAAATCGTGTGTTATAAACAATCCACAACCTGAAAATTGCGAAGTGGTTGAGGTAACCATTAAAAAAATAACCGAAGGTTCATCCTATGATATCGTGTTTCATGACACAGGAACAGACTTCTATTATATCAATAGAGGTTTAGAGCAAGGTTTAAATTTAGATTCCCTTAACGCTAAAGTTTTAAATAAAACCGTTACTTTGCACTTACCAAAACTATTGTTTGGCACATCAGAACATATTGCACAAATAGCAATTGATGATGAGATTATTTTTACCGAGTTTAATTAATTATGGGAGAACAAAAACGAAAGCAAGACACGAAAAGTAATTTCCTATTTGGAAAAAAGAACTATAAATTTATGCTTATTGGCATTGCTTTTATTGCCTTAGGTTTTATTTTAATGTCTGGTGGTGGTAGTGATGACCCAAATGTTTTTGATGAAAGTATTTTTAGTTGGAGACGTATTAGGTTAGCACCAACATTGGTTCTTATTGGTTTTGGTATTCAGGTGTATGCCATTCTTTTAAATCCTGATAAAACAGATTCCAATAAATAAATTTCTTATTCCTATTTTAAGGTCAGCCTATTTTGATACATTTGCCTCATGGAAGTAATTGATGCCATTTTATTAGGAATTATTCAAGGGTTAACCGAGTTTCTTCCAGTATCTTCTAGTGGTCATTTAGAAATTGGCAAAGCCATTCTTGGTGACAATTTAGTCCCAGAAGAAAGCCTTCTATTTACAGTTGTTTTACATTTTGCAACTGCTTTAAGCACCATTGTTGTTTTTAGAAAAGATATTTACGATATTATTAAAGGTGTTTTTGCTTTTAAATGGAATGAAGACACAAAATTTGTAGTGAAAATTGCAGTGTCAATGCTACCTGCAGCTATTATTGGCTTTACTTTTGAAAGTGAACTATCAACGCTTTTTGGAGGAAATATTAAATTAGTTGGTTTTATGTTAATTATTACTGCTTTATTACTATACTTAGCCGATAAAGCAAAAAACACCAATAAAAAAGTATCGTTCTCTAATGCCTTGGTTATTGGTTTTTCACAAGCCATTGCTATGTTACCAGGGATTTCACGTTCTGGAGCTACTATTTCAACCTCTGTGCTTTTAGGCAACGATAAAACAAAAGCTGCACGTTTTTCTTTTCTAATGGTCGTACCATTAATTTTTGGAAAAATAGCCAAAGATATTTTGAGTGGTGAACTGACTTACAATAGTCAAAATTTTACTATACTCTCTATTGGTTTTATTGCTGCTTTTGTTTCAGGATTGTTCGCTTGTACTTGGATGATTGCTTTGGTTAAGAAAAGTAAGTTAAAGTACTTTGCCTATTACTGTGTTATTATTGGTTTAATTGCCATTGGCGTTTCTTTTTACAATTAGTATGACAACGTTAGAAGATTTTAAAAACGGTCAAACATTACTCATAGACAAACCTTTAAATTGGACCTCTTTTCAGGTCGTTAATAAGTTACGATGGCATATTAGAAAAACCTTTGGTATAAAAAAAATTAAGGTTGGTCATGCAGGAACTTTGGACCCTCTTGCAACAGGTTTATTAGTTATTTGTACTGGAAAAATGACCAAACAAATTAATACGTTTCAAGCACAGGTAAAAGAATATACTGGAACTATTACATTAGGAAGCACTACGCCATCGTTTGATTTGGAAACCCAAATAGATAAAACGTATCCAACCGAGCATATTTCAGAAGATTTAATTAAAGCTACTACAAAACAATTCATTGGAGATATTGAGCAATATCCTCCAGTATTTTCAGCTATTAAAAAAGATGGAAAGCGTTTGTATGAATTTGCCAGAGCTGGAGAAGCTGTAGAGATAAAACCACGAACCGTACATATTTTAGAATTTGAGATTACAAGGTTTGAAAACAATGAAGTCGGTTTTAGGGTGGTTTGCAGTAAAGGCACTTACATTCGTTCACTTGCTAACGATTTTGGAAAAGCACTGCAATCTGGTGGACATTTAACTGTTTTGAGACGTACAAAAATTGGTGATTTTCATGTTGACAATGCATTTTCAATTGAAAATTTTATAGAAAGTTTACCTTCGGAATAATTCTTGATAATCATTTTGCTTCTAACAAAAACCAATCTATGAAGCAATTATCCACAGTTATTTTTTTATTTATATCGTTTGTTATGTTTTCTCAAGATGACATAAAAACCCACGGATTCTATTACAAAATTTCTTTAGCAACGACCTTGACCATTAATGAAGAATACACGATTACTCAAAATGATGATACAGGTTCTTTAATTCTTCCAAGTGCTTTTTTTATTAATAATACATTTGGCTATAGATTTGACGAACGCTCGGTTATTGGGCTTAATTTAGAATACAATTGGCATTCAGAGAGTGGTTTGCATTTTTTTCCTGCTCATTTAAGTTTTAGGTATAATATTATTGCAGATGACGATAATGTTTTTATTAGGTCTGGTTATGGTCGCCTACTAAATTTAGGAAAGTCTTTTGAGTCTGGAACCATGTATAAAGTGGGAGCTGGAGTCGAAATTTTTAACGAGGATTACACAAATTCGTTTCTAATTGGGTTGGATTTTTCAAGAAAACGGTTTGGGTACAAACAGCTGGATAAACTATCAAGTGTCTCTGTTTTTTTTGAATTTATGTTCTTTTAAACTATTTTCGAGGACTATACGTATATAATAATGCGTAATTTATTACTAGAAAATGTCTGTTTCAAATACATACAAAGCCCTGATTATAACTGCATTCTTATCTACCGCAGTAATTCTTCTTGGATTTACAATTCATATAAAAAAGAAAACTGAGTTAGTTGCCGAGACTTTTTATGAAATGGATGCCGAAGCTATTGAAGAAGAAGAAAAAGAAGCGTTAGAAGACATTTTAAAAAGTTTGGATAATTTAATGGCAACGCCAGCAACAAACCAAGCTTATAATGAAACCAAAACTTACGAAAATGACAAAGCAATTGATGAGGCTTTTGAAGAGCAAATGGAAGCCATTAAAAATAGAACTACAGTTGATGATTTAAAAGCTGCCAATCAAGACAATGATGTGTTAACAGCATCTAATAGCGGCAATGATAAAGACAAGTCTTCTACTTTTAGCAATATTAACGAGATTGTAAATAAGCGATTGGATAGCCAAAAAAATGCAAACAATAGTGCAAACAAAAACAGCTCTGTAAGTTATTCGTTAGTAGATAGAATGCATACCTTTTTACCAACACCTATTTATTTATGCGAGCAAGGTGGTAGAATAGTAGTAACTATTACAGTTAACCATGAAGGCAACGTTGTTAATGCCTACATTAACGCTTCATCTTCCTCTGAAAATGGTTGCTTAATTGACCACGCTTTGGAATATGCTAAAGAATCAAAATTTAACAAAAACCTTAAAAAAGCCTCTCAATTAGGAACGATTACTTTTTTGTTTAGAGGCAAGAACTAGGTTGTAACTCGCATAGTAATTGTGTAAGATCTTCTAAAGTACTTTGTCCTTTATCTTTATTATACCAAACTTGTAAACCTTCTTTAAACTCAGGTGTTAACGAGCCATGTTCGTTTTTAAAATCATTTACCAATTTTGTCACAACATTTGGTCTTGACCCATAGGTTGAAACAACATTATTTGTCCTATTATCAATCATTATTAATTTAGGGATAGACTTGTTGCCATTGGTTAAAAATTGGTTCATTAAAGCCTCATTTTCATCTCTCAAAACTACCTTGAAATTGATATTTTCATTCATTTTAGATATTTTGTTCATTACAGGTAATACATGTGCCGCATCGCCACACCAACTTTCGGTAATGACCAACCAAGTAATTTTAGTATTAACAGATTTGATTTTTTCTTCAAAAGTTAATGGAATTTTTAACGTTTTATCCCATCGCTTCATTCGTCTATCGTTTAATTTTGTGTATGCAATGAGCGTTTCAGTTTTTGTTGCTCCAGTTGTAGCGTTTTCACTTACTAATCTATCTACAAGGTTCCTGTATTCGGTATATGATATTGCTTTAATTAAGCTCTCTTCAATTATATGGTTGCTCATCATTATTATTTTAGTAAATCGTTTGCAAATTTAAAACTATACTGCTTACTTTCTAGTAACAATTATTACATTAGTGGTATTAATTTAATATCCTTACAAATATGGAAAAGCATAGATGTGGCTGGTGTGTTGGAGATGCTTTATACGAAGCATATCACGATGAAGAATGGGGAGTTCCTGTATATGATGATGACACCTTGTTTGAATTTTTAATTCTTGAAACGTTTCAAGCGGGGTTAAGCTGGATTACCATTTTACGCAAACGTGAAAATTTTAGAAAAGCTTTTGATAATTTTGACTATAAAAAAATAGCCAGCTACAATCATAAAAAAATTGACACTTTATTGCAAGATGCTGGAATTATAAGAAATAAACTAAAAATAAAAGCGACTATTACCAACGCACAAGCTTTTATAAAAACTCAGGATGAATTTGGCAGTTTCAGTGATTATATATGGCAATTTACAGATGGAAAACCCATAAAAAATGCCATTGTTAACTACAAAGATGCGCCTGCAAATACCGAATTGAGTACTGTTATTAGTAAAGATTTAAAAAAACGTGGTTTTAAATTTGTAGGCACCACAGTAGTCTATGCCCACATGCAAGCAACAGGGATGGTTAACGACCATGAAGTTACTTGTTTTAGGTATAACGAGGTTTAAAAATTAATAGGTTTTATTAATTCTAGGTCTTTTGCATCATAAGGAATATGCTCTAATATTTTTTGAATTACTTCTATTCTTGCTTTACTTTTTCTGTTTGCTTTAATGATTATCCATGGAGAAAGTTCGGTATTTGTTTTTTCAAACATTTTTGTTTTATACTCTGTATAATCATCCCAAAGTTCTAATGCTTTGGCATCTACTAAGCTAAACTTCCATTTTTTTAATGGGTTTGCTTTAATATCTTTAAAACGCTCTGCTTGTTCTTCTTTTGTAATTGAAAAATAAAATTTAATAAGGCGAATTCCAGATTCAATTAACATACGTTCAAATTCATTTACTTGATTCATAAATCGTTGGTATTCTTCTTGTGTACAAAAACCATTAACTGGTTCTACAACAGCACGATTGTACCAGCTTCTATCAAAAAATACAATTTTTCCTTTTTTAGGTAAATGATTTATATAGCGTTGAAAATACCATTGACTTTTTTCGTCTTCAGTTGGTTTTGGTAAAGCGACAACTTTAAACTCTCTAGGGTTTAAGTGTTGGGTGGTTCGCCTAATAGCTCCTCCTTTTCCAGCTGCATCACGACCTTCAAAAAGAATGACTACTTTTTCATTGTTTTCTTCAACCCATTTTTGAAGTTTAATAAGTTCCTCCTGTAATTCTTTTAATTTGTTTTCATATTTAACATAACGAAGTATTTTTGGAATAGTAAAATCTTCTTCTTTTAAGAATTGTAATATCCCTTTTTTTGAATTTAAGAGCTTTAAATCTTTATTTGTTAAATTTTCAGTCATCTTTAATATCTTATTTTATTGCTCTATGATAACGTTGCACAACATTTGGGTCTCTAAGCATAGTTAAACCAGATTTTCTTTTGCCCTCATAATCAAACTTAGACAATAAGTAGCGCATACTTTCTAATCGTGCCTGTTTTTTGTTATTTGTAATAATAAGAATCCAAGGGCTAAAGGTAGTATGTGTTTTACTAAACATTTGTTCTTTGTAAAATGTATAATCGTCCCAACGTACTTGACCTTCTTTGTCTACAGGGCTAAATTTCCAGCGTTTTAATGGGTTTTTTAATCTTGACTCAAAACGTTTTGCTTGTTCGTCTTTGGTAATTGAGAACCAAAACTTAATAATATCTACACCATCTTCATAAAGCATGTGTTCAAACTCGGTTACTTGCACCATAAATTTTTCGTACTCTTGGTCTGTACAAAAGCCCATAACAGGTTCTACAACGGCACGATTGTACCAACTTCTATCAAAAAACACAATTTCTCCAGGTTCTGGAAGCTCTTTTATATAACGCCTAAAATACCATTGCCCTTTCTCTACTTCGGTAGGTTTTGTTAGTGCAACCACACGCATAGATCGTGGGTTTAAGTGCTCTGTAAACCTACGTATTGCACTGCCTTTTCCTGCTGCATCACGCCCTTCGAAAATCACACAAACACGTTTTTTATGTTTTGCAACCCATTGTTGTAAGTTTACTAATTCGGCTTGAAGTTGTAAAAGTTCTTTTTCATATTTAACCTTTTCGACAATTTCATCTAGAACTTTTTTATCTATCTTATTTTTAAGAATTTCTAAAAACTTATCTTTGTCTTCATACTGGTTAAAATCTTCTCTTGTAAGCATATTATTCATTCTATTTTGCTAATATCAACAATTTTTAATTTTCAATCTATGATTTTTGTTATTTTAATAGTTTTATAAACTTATTTCTAGAAATGTATTCAGCTCCTAAGCTTTCTAAATGCTTTGTGTAAACTTGGCAATCTATAATAGTATAGTTTGTGTTTTTTATAAAAGTGATAAAACCCACTTTACTTGCATTACTTTCTTTGGTAAACATACTTTCTCCACTAAATACTTTTCCGTTTAAATCAATACCATAAAGTCCAGCAACTAGAGCTTCATCTTTCCAAACCTCAACAGATTTTGCAAATCCTAAATCGTGTAAATTACAATAGGCTTTAATCATTTGGTCGGTAATCCAAGTACTGGATTGCCCTTCTCTTTTAGTTATTGCACATTTTTTAATAACACTTCTAAAATCTTTGTTTACCGTTACTGTATAGTTACAGTTTTTTAATATTTGCCTCATGCTTTTGGATACTTTCAATTTACTAGGAAAAAGTACAAATCTAGGGTCTGGCGACCACCATAAAATAGGGTCTCCTTCTTCATACCATGGAAAAATTCCTTTTTTGTAAGCTTCTAATAAACGTTTGGTTGTTATGTCACCTCCTATGGCCAGCAAACCATCTTTGTTTGCTTTGGAAACATCTGGAAAGCTATCGTTTTTTGTTAGAAAGTGCATTAAAATATGATTAATAGGAGTGGTTTTAATATTTATGGAAATTAATACAATTTACCTCAACAAAAAAGCCTCAATGTATTAGATTGAGGCTTTTATATTTAAAAGTATGCTTTAAAAAGGAAGATCGTCATGTTCATCCTCGTTTAAGCTATCTACAGGCTCGAAAGCTTCTGTTGGTGGCACTGGAGGTACATTTCCATTTGAAGCATCTTGCTGTACATTTTCTATTCTCCAACCTTGTATTGAATTAAAATACTTCGTTTCGCCTTGAGGGTTTACCCATTCCCTACCTCTAAGATTAATGTTTATTTTTACTTGTTGCCCAACTTGATAAGCGTCCAACAACTCTGTTTTGTCTTGTATAAGCTCAATCATTATATGTTGTGGATATTGCTCTTCTGTAGTGACCACTACTTCTCTCTTTCTAAACCCATTTGTTCCAAACGTTTGAGTTTCTCCAATCACTTTAATTTTTCCTTGTACTTCCATCGGTTCTTACTTATTATTTATTTCTATTAATTTTATTTCTAGTTTATTTTTTCGGATAGCAATAGCTTCCATGCACTTACTACATCGCCATAACTCAAATAGTTTTGTGCAATTTTGTGCTTTTCCCTATGCGACATATCTCTAACATTAGGATAGCGTTCGCTTATATCTATTAAAAAATCTTCTATATCTTTATTACTTGGTAAAGCCTTAACATTTCCCAATACACCAAGGTCATTTCCTGTTAAAATCATGCTGTTTTTAACATGTTCTGGCATGGCATCTACTCCAATCCCTATAGTTGACAATGGTTTTGGGATTTCAAAAAATCCTTTATTTGCTCTACTATAGTAACTTCCTCCAGCTCTGGCTACCAAATCTAATTGTTCTTGATTAATACTTTTATCGTCATTAAGTACGTCGCTTGATATATGAAACTTAAGCACTTCACAAATTATTAAATTCCCTGCGCCTCCTTTAGTTCCTAATTTTATAATATCGTTGACTTTACATTCAAATTGAACAGGTGACTCGGCTACTCGAAACGGCCTTACTACATCTGACCCAAGCATCGTTAATCCTGCTTTTTCAAATTCGTTCACATTTTCTGGATATTCTGTACTACTCAACGACATTTGTTGAACGATGTCGAAATTAACAACATTAATAACAACTTCTTTTACTTGTTCTATATTATCTAAGGTATGTTTTGTTGTATTATCCCTAACACGTCTTGCAGGCGAAAAGACTAAAATTGGTGGATTTGCGCTAAACACATTAAAAAAACTAAATGGCGATAAGTTTGGGTTTCCATCGGCATTAATTGTACTTGCAAATGCAATAGGTCTTGGTGCTACAGCACTTAATAAATAGCTGTGTAATTTACCAACTGATATGTCTTTAGGTTTAAGCGAAAGCATCTCTAAAATTTTAAGACACAAAGTTAACAATCTAAGTAGTAACTAAAAACCATTTTACTAACAACTAGCACAATAATATTAACATATTTACATTATATTTAGAATTGAAAATCAAACTTGTCTTTTTTGAGTAACAGAAACATTTTACGTTGGGTAATTATAGTGGCATCTTTTGCTATTATTTCGTTAATCTTATGGAACACTTACACGTTTTTCCAGCATTTTAAAGCTGAAGAGCGAGCAAAAATGAGTGGATGGACTTTTTCATACAGTGAATTTTCAAAAGATTTATATAATCCTGAGGCTGAAATAAATAAAGTAGCTGAATATTTTGTTCTGGACTCAACTTTAACAACTCCAATGTTGCTTTTAGATAGTAGCAGGAACATTATGAGTTTTCGTAATATTGATAGCTTAAAAATTTCTGATTCCCTTAAATTGGGCAAGCTTATTCTTCAACTTAAAAAAGAAAATGTTCCCATTGAAATTAGTTTTGGAGATTCTGATTCTGGAACTCTTTATTATGGAAATTCGCCATTGTTAACCAAGTTGAAGTACTATCCATTAGCACTAATTTTGATCATCGTTTTATTTGCTGCTGTGGTATTTTTCTTTTACCGAAGCTCTAAAGTGGCAACCCAAAATAAGCTTTGGTCTGGTATGGCTAAAGAAACAGCTCACCAAATTGGTACACCTCTATCTTCTTTAATTGGTTGGACCGAAATATTAAAAATGGAAAACGTAGATCCAGACCATATTTCTGAGATTGAAAAAGATATTAACCGCCTTCAAACCATTACAGATAGGTTTAGTAAAATTGGCTCAATTCCAAAGCTAGAAATCTCCGATATTATTAATGAAACCAAAGAATCTTTCAATTATTTAAAGAGGCGTTCCTCAAAACTCGTCGATTTTAATTTTGTTGCCCCAAATGACATTATTAACGTTAACCTTAACAGACAGCTTTATAGTTGGACTATAGAAAATCTTGTAAAGAATGCTATTGATGCCATGAAAGGCAAAGGGCAGTTAAAAATTGAAGTTGTTACCAACGATAAATATGTACACGTTAGGGTGTTGGATACAGGAAAAGGCATTCCTAAAACGAGGTTTAAAAAAATATTTGAACCCGGATTTACGAGTAAAAAACGTGGTTGGGGCTTAGGCTTGTCATTAGCTAAACGTATTGTTGAGGATTACCATGATGGTAAAATAAAAGTCATCTCTTCCGAAATTGGAAAAGGGTCAACGATACAGGTTTCTTTAAAAATAATTTCGGCATAGTGTCATGAAATATAATTACATTCATATAAAAACCGAATCGCTTAATAATAATTGTCCGGAATGCTTTTCTACTGAAGGGTTACAACTCTCGTTTAAACAAAAGTTTAGTGAAACACGTTTTTATAAAGCGATAACTAATGATATTATTTATGAGTTGAATTGTAATATATGTAATACTGAAATATTTCCAGTACGTTGGACAGATGCTATTGAACAAGTGGTTAATTACAAGAAAAAAACACTAAATACAAAACCAAAATCCTTTAAATTAAAACGAATTACTTGGATGCTTTTAATAATTTTGGATGTTTTAATAGTATTAGGAATTTTATTTGCTGTTGGTGTAATTAAGGTTTAAAGATTACTATTAATAGTTTTTGCTAATTCTTCAAATTCGCTTTGAGTTAAAGATACTTTATTAATGAAACGAGCATCTTCCATTGAGTTTAATGGAATTAAATGCACATGCACATGTGGTACTTCTAACCCAATTACAGAAACTCCAACACGTTTACAATCGATTGTTTTTTCAATAGCAAGAGCTACTTTCCTTGAGAAACTCATAAGGCCATTATAGGTGGTTTCGTCTAAATCGAAAATTTTATCTATTTCCTTTTTTGGGATACATAAGGTATGTCCTTTAGCATTAGGGTTTACATCCAAAAACGCCAAAAAAGCATCAGTTTCGGCTACCTTATAACAAGGTATTTCGCCATTTACAATTTTTGTAAAAATAGAAGCCATTAGGATCTTGATATTTCTAAAATTTCAAAATTTATTATCCCATTTGGCACTTGAATTTCTGCAACATCACCCACGGATTTTCCCAGTAACCCTTTACCAATAGGTGAGTTTATGGATATTTTACCTGAAGCTAAATCTGCTTCTCCATCAGCAACTAAGGTATAGGTCATTTCCATACCATTGGCTTGGTTTTTAATTTTTACAATTGACAGTGCCAATACTTTTGATAAATCCAATTGAGATTCGTCAATAAGTCTTGCTCCAGCCAAAGCCTCTTCGAGTTTAGCAATTTTCATCTCAAGCATTCCTTGAGCTTCTTTGGCAGCATCGTATTCGGCATTTTCGCTTAAATCGCCTTTATCTCTTGCTTCAGCAATTGCGTTAGATGCTTTTGGGCGCTCAATATCTTTTAATTGTTTTAGCTCTTCTCTTAACCTTTTTAATCCCTCAGCAGTGTAATAAGATACGTTGCTCATAATTCCTCTTTTAATTAAAAAAGTGCTCATAGATTATCTACAAACACAATACATCTCATCTTTATAAGATTGTAATACAAATATACAAAATTATGCATAAATAGCGTTATTATTGTAAATTGCACCCGAATTTAAACCTCTATGAAAAAATCTCTATACAGTCTTTTATTTACTTTACTATTAGTTTCTTGCAGCAAGAGTAATATTAACAATCGTAACTGTAGATTTTTACTGGACGTTGGTGTTAATACTAGTATAAACATGAATATTTTCCCATACAGTTCTTTACTATTTGAAAGTAATTCAGTCTATGTACCAAATGTTGGTAATGCTGGCATTATTGTCACTAATTCTGGTATTGGTTTTTTAGCTTGGGATGCTAGTGACCCTAACCATGCGCCTAGCACATGTTCGCGGTTAGAAATTAATGGTATTGAAGGCACCTGTGGTTGTAGTGATGCAAATGTGTATAGCCTTATAACAGGGCAACCATTAAGCGACCCTAATTTAACCTGTGGATTAAAGGCATACAGGGTTGAGCAAAGTGGCAATAATTTAATTATTACTAATTAAAAAAAACCTCTACCGAGAATTACGATAAAGGATTTCATGAAATTTTAAAAATACTTAGTCTAAAATTTTAATGTGACTCCAATTAAGAAGTTAGTTGTAGCTTGCGGATAATATCCAGCACCTTCAATAGTGGTCGTTACTCCAGGATTAGACCAAATATCATCATATGTATAATAATACCCATTGGATACATATTTTTCTCCAAAAATATTATTTATTAATCCTGATAAGATAATTGATTTAAATACTGAAATAGTTTCTATTTCATAAGAAATATTAAAATCGTTTACAAAGTAACTTTTTAATTTTGATACTTCAGAGTCGTTATTACCCATATATTGTTTGCCAACATATTTGCTTAAGAAAGATACCTGAAATCGTGAACTTGGTTGAAATATTAATGCGTTAGCAGCTACAAGTTCTGGAGAAAAAGAAATATTGGTTTTACCTAAACTAACAAGATTACCATCTATTTGTGAGAATGTGTTTTTGTTTTTATTTGAACTTATCGTGACGTTTGGTTGTACGGCAAGTTTATTTGATAGTTGTATTGCAGCATCTACCTCTAATCCTAAGCGGTAACTATCTCCACTATTGGTTCTTATTGGTGTTCCAACATCATCCAAAGCTCCAGTTAATACCAATTGCTCATTATATAACATATAGTAAGCATTTGCATAAATTCTAAACTTATCATTGTCGTGTCTCCAACCTAATTCAAAATCGTTTAACTGTTCAGGTTTTATAGCAGAATTACTTTCAAAATCGCTTCTACTGGGTTCTCTATTTGCTCTTGCATAAGAAAAATAGAAGGTGTTATTTGAATTTAGTTTATAAGTGATACCTGTTTTTGGATTGAAAAAATTATAGGTTTCGTCTATGCGCAAATTAACCCTATCTGATGTTAATCCAGTGGTTTTATAACCAACGCTTCGCAATTGCAAATCGGCGTATAAACTCCAGTTTTCATTAAGTTTAAAAGTCCCTTTTGAGTAAATATTAAAGTCTGTTTTTTTACCATTTCCATCATAATAACGGTCTCTAATTTCGGTATTACCAGCAAATTCTGCCCAAATTATTTCTCCAAAATGATCTCCTGAATAGGTACTATATGATCCACCAAATGAGGCATTAATAACTTTATTTTTATAATTTGCATTTGCTGTAACGACATAAAAATCATTATCTAGCCAACGTCGTCTAATTAAATCGGTTGAATTTACTGTTTCACTACCAATTGTAATATCATCTAACCCATAATCAGCAAAATTTTCATCTTCTTTATATTGCTCAAAATACCCTCTGCCATAAGTGTAATTTAAACCTAGACTCGTGGACCAATTATTGTTATAACGCTCGCTCCAATGCAATTGATAATGGTCTTGTTTGTAATTATCTACCTCATTGTTATAAAAGCGCATATTTCCTCTATTATCTATATACATTCCAGAAGGGTTGAATGTTCTGTCTGTTGCTAAAGTTGCTGCATCAATACCATTCCAAGCTTGGTATGTTATTTCATAGCCTCCAAACATCAAACCTTTAATGAACGTATTGTTTTTAACATAGGAGGCTTGAAAAAAATACGATTTAAGGTTAGATTCTGCTCTATCAACATAACCATCAGATTTAATTTGAGACAAACGTCCAGATACTTCGAAATGGTTATTTAACTTTCCTGTACTAAACTTTAAGGTGTGTTTTTTAGTATTATAACTTCCAAATGAATTAGAAATTTCAGCACTTGATTTTTCAGTAATCGCATCGGTTAAAATATTGACGCTTGCACCAAAGGCTCCTGCACCATTAGTGGATGTACCAACCCCTCGTTGCAACTGTAAACTTTCTACAGAGGACGAAAAATCGCCTAAATTAACCCAAAATGTCCCTAAAGATTCTGCATCGTTGTAGGGAATGCCATTAATAGTAATATTGGTGGATTGTGGACTTACACCTCTTACCCTTATTCCTGTATAACCAACACCAGCACCAGCATCACTGGTTGTTACTACCGAAGGCAGAAAGTTTAATAATATAGGAAGGTCTTGTCCTAAATTTCTTTTTTCAAATTCTTTTTTTGTAACATTTGAATGTGTAATAGGTGATGTTGCTTCAACACGAACTGCCTTTATTAAAACTTCATCCAGTTTTTGGATCTTGGTAGTGTCTTTTACTTTTTTTTGTTCTTGAGCATTAGTACTAATTGATAACACGAGTAGTGTTAAGAAAAGAAATAAGTTTTTCATTACGATTTTTTTAAAATCGAATAAAAAGAGGTGATTATTCTTTTGTTGTTTATAAAATTTACTTTTTTGAAAAAGACCTTCGCTTCTCAACTCCGTTTGAGGTGACATGCTCAAGGTGGCAGAATCAAAAAAAATATCTAATTGGCGATTATCGCCTTCCTAAACAGCATTACCTGTTCTAGGTTCAATGGGTATGATCTCAGCCCTTTGGCAGTTAAAAGTGAAAAGTGAAAAGTGAAAAGCCAATATTAAAAAGACTGTTAACTGTTCACTAATGACTGCTAACTGAAAAAAGCACCCCTTTATGAGAACGCTGCAAATATACTTATGAATTGGGAATTATGTATTATGAATTGAAAAAAATTAATCAATATCTGGCTTTTTTCTATTGGCCTTTTTTTTAGCAATTTGTTGTTTTTTAGCTAAGCGTTTTTTAATAACAGATTTGGGTATTTTGGTTGGAATACGCTTTTTTTGCTCTTTAAGTCCTTTTTCTATTAACTCAAAAAACTTCTTGATGACCAGTTCTTTATTTTTTAACTGACTTCTGGTTTGGGAACATTGCAGAATTAAAATACCATCTTTATTTAGCTTCTTGCGTAAAAACTCTTTGAGCTTTTCTTTTTTTTCATGGGTTAAAACAGATGAATTTTCTAAATCAAAATATAACTCGACCTTGGTAGCGACTTTATTTACGTGTTGCCCACCACTTCCTGAGCTTCTTACTGCTTTAAAACTAAGTTCGGATATGAGCTGTTCTTTTTCCAACTTATTTAATTTGGTGAGGTGCCTTTAAAAGGTCGTTAACCGTTTTAACAGGATTGAAGGTTATTAATGGTACTTCTACAAAAATGGTGTTCCAAAATGCCATACTACCATTCCATAATCCAGGTAACTCCAATGCTTTTAGGTCTTTACCTGTTTTTGTTTTCATGGTAATAAATGCCGTGTTATGATCAATAAATTTTGATAAATCAAACTTTTCTCCTTTATAGTTTTTAACACTACATACTAAATCTACAGGATTAAAATGTGTCGCGTTTTTAAGAATATTATACTGTTCGCTATTATTTTTATCGATTTGAGCAGACTCAACAATTTGTAAAGAAATGGTTCCAGAAGTATCTTTAACCCAAAAAGGACCTCCTCCAGGTTCGCCTTCATTTTTAACCATACCGCAAACCCTAATTGGTCTATTTAGTTTGTTTTTTAAATATACTTTCTTTTCATGAGTGGTTGAGTTTTCATAATTAGAAGCAATTACAACATTCATTTTTGTTTCTAGAAATCTTGCTATTTCATCGAGTTTTTCATTTGAAATTTCATAATTTAACGCTTCTTCATATTTAAAAGCTTCTTCTTGTGTTTTTAGAATTATGCCAGCAAGCATTTTTTTATATTTAGCAACTTCACTTCTGTATTTATTAACAACTACATTATCAATATTTTTAATAAAAATAATATCGGCATCAATTTCATTTAGGTTTTCAATTAAGGCTCCATGACCTGATGGTCTAAAAACCAATGCGCCATTTTCGTCTCTAAATGGTTCATTATTTAGTGTTACTGCAATAGTATCGGTATTGTTTTTTTGATATGAGAAAGAGATATTAAATGTTGTTTGGGTTTTTTCTTCAACATCTTCTTCTATGTATTTAAACTCTTCGTCGAATTTATGTTTATGTTTTTCAGAAATTGTAAAATGTAAGTTGGCTTGGTTTTGAGATGAAGCATATTCGGCAGCTTCAAATAAATGTTCTTCAAACGCTGTTGAGGCATGTTCTTTATAACGATGAAAAGGCAATAATCCCTTTGGAAAAAACGAATAATTTAATTGGTTTTCATGCAGCATTGTTTTAACAAACAATAATCGTTGCTCATCGTAAGAAAAATCGTTGTAGTTTAAATGTGTTTTATGAAGTTTGGTCACTACTTCTTCAAAAAACGGCAGTTTTTCCAATCCTACAAAAAAAACAGGAAGTTCTTTTACTTTGTTCTTGTTTATATAAGAATTAATGGTTTCTTGTTGTGGGTTATACTCTTTTAAAAACGTAAAAAGAGTTTTAAACATTCTAGTTGCAGCACCTGAGGCTGGTACAAATTTTACAATAGAGACTGCTTCTCTTTTAGCATCGAATAAATTAATTAAGGCCTTTTTGTCTTCATCATTATATTTTAGAATTCCATTTTTAATGGTTGCTGCGCTTTGTAGATTAATATATGGTACACCTTTTTTAAAAAGGGCTATTTGTAATACTACTTTATCTACTGTTAAGCCTTTCTGGGTTATTTGGTTGATATCGTTTTTGGTAAAATTCAAGATTTTTCTTTAATTAGTTTGTCAATATGCTTTACTGCTTCATCAAGTCGTTCTTTTTTACTTCCTTTAAGTAAAACATAGGGCCTGTTATATTTTATTAACGCGTCTTCAAAGGCTTTAAACATTCGTTCACGTTCATTGGGTTTATCGCGTAAATCATCTGCTTCCCAAGGCACGTCAATATAAGTTAAAAAGTATAAATCGTAGGTGTTTTCAATAGCATATTTATCTAAAATCGGGTCGCAAGTTCCTGAGTAATATGCTTCGGAGTACACTTTTGTTTCCAACAAATCGGTATCACAAATTAAAACCGAATCTGTTTTTTTAGCAAGTGTGTTTTCTAATGTCATTTGCCCAATAGCAATTGGTAACAAATCTTTTGCCTCACAAGTTCGGCGTTCATTATTCCATACATCTTGCAAATATTCTCGTGCATATTCTCGTACCCAAATAGAGTTATAATATCTAGCCAAATGTCTAGATAACGTTGTTTTTCCTGTAGATTCTGGGCCAAACAATACTACTTTTATACAGTTTGCTGGCTTTTGTTTAAGTTGTTTTTCCATTCAATATATCCTTGAATTGCTAAAATGGTGAATATAATGTATTGCAGTGATAACATGCCTAAACCACGATAGGCGTAAAGTGGAATAGTAATAATATCTGCAATAATCCATAAAATCCAATTTTCTATTTTTTTATTAGCCATATACCACATGGCAGTAAAGAAAATACCTGATGTAACTATGTCTATATAGTTAGGAATCTCTAGTGTATAACCAAACCCTTTATAAACAAAATAGGTTACAATCATTGTACCAACAAACATAATAACACCTATTTGTTTTTCTCTTTTGTTTGTTCTCGATATTGGTACAATATATTTGTCTCCTTTTTTACGTGACCAATTCCACCATCCATAAATACTCATAATTGAATAATAAAAATTCATCATCATATCTCCAAAATACTGATTAATATAAAGCAGATAAACCGTTATCACAGTACAAATAATTCCTGTAGGATACACCCAAATATTTGCTTTTTTAGCAAACCATACACTCAAAATCCCGAACACAAATGCGATGAACTCCAACACAATAATGTATGTTGGGCTTTCACGATAAGCATCTATAAAAAAGTCGATTATGTCATTCATAATTCATAAAAAAAAGATTCGTCTTCTTCAAAAGCAGTGCCAACAACTACCATATCTGCTCCAGCATTATATGCTTCATCTAATTGTACTTTACTTTTTATTCCGCCTCCAACAATTAACGGAATGCTTAATTCTTGTTTTACAGAAGAAATAATGCTATCATTAATTGGATGCAACGCACCACTTCCAGCCTCCAAATATATAAGTTTCATACCAAGTAATTCACCAGCTTTAGCTGTATTTACAATAGCTTGAATGCTTTTTCTTGACATCGGAATTGTTTTTGTAACTTTTTGTACAGAAGTTTCCTTTCCGTTCTCAATTAATATATATCCTGTTGGAATTACTTCAAGATTTGTTTTGCGCAATTTTGAAACTGCCACAACTTGTTTTCCTATTAAATACTCAGGGTTTCTTCCAGAAATTAATGATAAGAACAATAATGCATCAGCGTTTTTTGTGATTTGCGAAACATCTCCTGGAAACAATATTACAGGTAAATTTGAAAGGCTTTTAATTTTAGACACTAAACTATTTGTCACATGCTCTTTAACAGTACTACCTCCAACAAAAATATGCGTAATTACAGATTTGTTTACTTTTTCAATAAAACTTGCTGCCATTTCAACGGTCGTTTTATCGGGATCTATTAAAACAGCCAATAATTTTTTGTTCTTTAAAATTGAATCGAGTATGTCTTGGTATAAGCTTTTCATTTAGGCAATAACATAAGCGCATGTAAACCCTTCAAACTCCAAAAAGGTAGCTTCATAGCGATATTTCTTGCTTTTAAAATCTATCCAAGCAACGGTTTTTGTGTCATCAATCATAAATGGAATGACTAAAAAATGGTCTTTAAAGACCATTCCAGGTGTTGCGAACAATTTATACAAAGACTCTTTAATGCACCAAATTATGGTTAACTCATTTATATAAGTCTGGGATGCTTGCTTTAAGTAATTAAACTCATAATCAACAAACTTTGGTGCTATTTTAGCTATTTTATCTCGCTGCATTTCTATATCAATTCCAACCTCAAAATCACTAACAATAACTCCTACATATAAAAAAGAATGTGTGATTGAAATACATTTACCATCTTTTAAATGTGGTTTCCCATAACCATCATAAAACAAATCTTGATCGGTATATCCAGAATCCCTTAAAATATGTCTTACACATAAAAAACCCCGTTGGTGCCAATCGCTTTTCATACTTAAAACACGCTTTAAACTGTCTGGCTTCAAATTTAAAGGTTCAAACAAATCATCATAAGACTCGGTAATCTTCCATATTTTAACAGTAGTTTGTGAGTTTGGATTAAAGGTTTTATAAAGAGGCATTTAATTATCTGAAAGTTATTGGTTATCTTTGCAGCGCCTAAGGCACATTTGGCATTTTTAACATAGCGAATTTAACTATTTTTAAGTTCCAAACCCAAAGTTGCAGGCATTAAAACACATAGAAAAAATATACTTATATGAACACAAAAACAATTCCTTACGTAGCTAACAAAGTTAAAGATATCTCGCTTGCGGCTTGGGGAAGAAAAGAAATAGAATTAGCTGAAGCTGAAATGCCAGGATTAATGAGCCTTCGTGATGAGTACAAAGATTCTCAACCACTTAAAGGCGCTCGTATTGCAGGCTGTTTACACATGACCATTCAAACTGCTGTTTTAATTGAGACTTTACAAGCTTTAGGAGCCGAAGTAACTTGGAGTTCTTGTAATATTTTCTCAACACAAGATCAAGCTGCGGCTGCGATTGCGGCTGCTGGAACTGCTGTCTATGCATGGAAAGATATGACTGAAGAAGAATTTGATTGGTGTATAGAGCAAACGCTTTTCTTTGGTGAAGATCGTAAACCATTAAATATGATTCTTGATGATGGTGGTGATTTAACCAATATGGTTTTAGATAAATATCCTGAATTAGCTGCTGGAATTAATGGTTTATCTGAAGAAACAACAACTGGAGTTCATAGGTTATACGAACGTGTAAAAAATGGAACTCTACCAATGCCTGCAATTAACGTTAACGACTCGGTTACAAAATCGAAATTCGATAACAAATATGGTTGTAAAGAAAGTGCCGTAGATGCGATTCGTCGTGCAACAGATATTATGTTAGCTGGAAAACGTGTTACAGTTTGTGGCTATGGTGATGTTGGCAAAGGTACTGCGGCTTCTTTTAAAGGTGCTGGAAGTATTGTTACTGTAACAGAGATTGATCCTATTTGTGCATTACAAGCTGCAATGGATGGTTTTGAAGTGAAAAAACTTGAAACTGTAATTGGTAATACAGATATTGTAATTACAACTACTGGAAATAAAGATATTGTTCAAGCTCGTCATTTTGAAGCTTTAAAAGATAAAGCCATAGTTTGTAATATTGGGCACTTTGACAATGAAATTGATATGGCTTGGTTAAATGATAATCATGGACATACTAAAGACACTATAAAGCCTCAAGTAGATAAATATAATGTAAATGGAAATGACATTATTATTCTTGCTGAAGGCCGTTTAGTAAACTTAGGTTGCGCAACGGGTCATCCAAGTTTTGTAATGAGTAACTCGTTTACCAACCAAACCTTAGCTCAAATTGAATTATGGACAAACAAGGATGCTTATAAAAATGAAGTGTATATGCTACCTAAAGCCCTTGATGAAAAAGTTGCTAAACTACATTTAACTAAAATTGGCGTTGAACTTACTGAGTTACGTGAAGATCAAGCAGATTATATTGGCGTGCAAGTTGAAGGCCCTTTTAAGCCAGAGCATTACAGATATTAAATTGTCATTCAGAGTGTAAACAAAGAATCTCAAAATAAACAAAACCCTTGCAGAAATGTGAGGGTTTTTTATTGATATATCGAACTAAACGTCACTTCGAGTGATTCCGAAGTATGAGGAATTGTATCGAGAAGTTTTTATCTTTAAAAAATGAAAGTATCATATATGTACATTCTTAAATCCAGATGATTCCTATTATACAGGGTTAGCCAAAATAAGTTCGCCGAAAAATTGATATGATAAATAAATTAGAATATTTTATTATTTTACAAAATGTATGATAAGAAAATACGATTATCTTATCATTATAAACTATCTTTGTAAAGATAATTAATATTTCTATACATAATGGAATCGGAAAAATTGAAAAAGTTACCACTCAATAAAGATATTGAGAGTAAAAAAGTACTTAAAAAATTAGCTTCAGCTCATAGAGCATTAGCCGAATTAAAGGGAATTATTTCAAGTATTCCGAATGAAAATATTTTGATAAACACTTTAGGGCTTCAAGAGGCTAAAGACAGTTCAGCAATTGAAAACATTATAACAACTCACGATGATATTTTTAAAGCAGAGTTAAATCTTGACGGTTTCAAATCATTAAACGCGAAAGAAGTTCAAAACTATATTTCTGCTTTAAAAAAAGGATTTGGATTAATTACCAAAAATAAAATACTAACAAACAATGACATCATTGTAATTCAATCAGAATTAGAAAAAAATAATGCTGGCTTTAGAAAAGTTCCGGGAACTGCTTTGAAAAATGCAACTACTGGAGAAATTGTTTACACGCCGCCACAAGATTATAAAACTATTTTAGATTTAATGACAAATCTCGAACAATATATTAATGATTCAAAAATATCAGAGTTTGACACCTTAGTTAAAATGGCAATCATCCATTATCAATTTGAAAGTATTCATCCGTTTTATGATGGAAACGGAAGAACTGGACGAATTATTAATGTATTATATTTAGTAATGAACAATTTATTGAACTTACCTGTACTCTATTTAAGTCGTTACATAATTGAGAACAAAGCAGATTATTATAAGCTTTTACAAGAAGTTAGAGAAACTGATAATTGGGAAAATTGGGTTTTATATATGTTAGATAGTATTGAACAAATATCGAAAGAAACAATTGTCCTCATTGGTAAAATTAAAGATTTAATATTTGAGTATAAAAACTTACTGAGAGACAATTACAAATTTTACAGTCAAGATTTATTAAACAACTTGTTTAAACATCCATACACAAAAATTGAATTCATAGAGAATGATTTAGGAGTTTCTAGAATTACAGCTTCTAAATATTTGAATTTATTAGCTAAAGACGGAGTACTTAAAAAAGAGAAATTAGGAACCGGAAATTATTATATTAATGAGAAATTAATTAAAATTCTAACTCATAAAGATTAATTACTTTGGCTAACAAAGAACTGAGTTAAAAAACAAGTAATTTTAAGCTAATTTAGAAACAAAGCTTTCATCATAAGGTAGTCCACTTTTTGCAATTGCAAAAGCTTGTTTTAAAAGCTTATTGGCTACTGCAAT